>LULO01001579.1_pt1 | contig 12083 bp, 14 predicted proteins | sample 728121 | NCBI WGS metagenome assembly LULO01 (sample SAMN03860287, study PRJNA289734) | marine metagenome | biome: seawater column; feature: ocean; material: water; isolation source: Red Sea water column Station 149 - depth 50m | place: Saudi Arabia: Red Sea | collected 2011-10-15 | depth 50 m | reverse complement strand
TCTATATACTGTAACCAAATATAACCTAGAGAAATCAAAGATGATACGTTTAAAAATTCTACAGCATGAGAATTAATCTCATTTTCGTCATTTAACGATTTAATATATTCAAAAATACTTTTGTAAGAATCATATGAAGGCATAAATAAATCAATATATTTTTTCATATCTTGATTATTAGAAATTTTGACTTGATAATTATCAATCATAGTAAAAAATTCATTAAATAATGCACCATTATCTGTTTGTAATTTTCTTCCTATCAAATCTAGAGCTTGAATTCCGTTCGTTCCTTCATAAATTGTTGTAATTCTAGCATCTCTTACTAATTGTTCCATTCCATGATCAGTTATAAAGCCATGGCCACCATAGATTTGCATAGCTCGATTTGTATTTTCTACAGATTTATCTGAAGCATACGATTTAATAATTGGCGTCATGAGTGCTATAAAATTTTCAGATAATTTCTTTTCTTTATCATCTGAAGAATTTTCAATATTATCAAAGTGATTTCCAGCCAATAAAGTTAAACCTCTAACTGCTTCATTAATGGACTTTATATACAATAAGTTTTTTCTTATTTCAGGATGAACAATTATAGGATCAGCAACTTGATTGCTGGAAGATAATTTTCCTTGTAAACGCTCTTTCGAATAATAAAGTGCTGATTGATAAGCAGTTTCTGATAAACCTAAGCCTTGTATACCTACAAATAAACGAGCTCCATTCATCATGATAAACATCGCTCTCATTCCTTTATTAATATCGCCTACTAGCCAGCCCTTAGCTTCATTGTAATGCATTACACAGGTTGGACTAGCATGAATACCCATTTTCTTTTCTATTGATCCGCATTCAACTTTATTTCTATCAAAAAAATCCACTTTCATTTGGTAAAAATTTAGGAACCAAGAATAAACTTATACCTTTTATACCAGGGGGCGCATTTGGTGTTCTTGCTAGTACTAAATGAATAATGTTATCACTTAGATCATGCTCTCCGCAGGTAATAAAAATTTTGGTACCAGTAATGCTATAACTTCCATCATCTAATGGTGTTGCCATTGTTTTACTTAATCCAAGATCTGTTCCACATTGAGGTTCAGTTAAATTCATTGTTCCTGTCCACTTACCACTAGTTAAATTTGGCAAATAAGTATTTTTCAAATCTTCATTAGCACTCTTTTCAATTGCATCGATTGCATTTGCTGTAAGACCTGGATAAAGACCAAATGACATATTAGTAGAGCTTATCATTTCATCTAAAATCATATTCATAATATAAGGTAGGTTTTGACCACCAAATTCTTCTTTTACTTTCAGTCCCTGCCAGCCATTTTCAGAAAAAGTTTTATAAGCTTCTTTAAATCCTTTTGGTGCAGTCACAACTCCATTATTAAAAGAACATCCTTCACTATCTCCACTTTGATTAAGCGGGAGTAAGGTTTCTTCACATAGTTTTGCTGCTTCTTCAATAATAAGCATTAGATCGCTTGTTTCTAAATCTAATTTTTTTAATGTTTGACTTTCCTTAAGATTTAAAAAATCTTCAATTAGAAATTTAAACTCACGTAGCGGTGTTTTATAAATTTGCATAATATTTAATTAATATTTTCTAACACAGTTGCAATACCTTGACCTAAACCTATACATTGTGTCGCTAATCCATACTTTTTATTATTATTTTGCAATAAAGTTGCAACTTTACCAGTAATCCTTGCTCCAGTAGCACCTAAAGGGTGGCCTAATGCTATTGCTCCACCATGTATATTTACTTTATTTATGTCCATATTTAATTCTTTAATACATGCTAAAGATTGAGAAGCAAATGCCTCATTTAGTTCCACAATATCAATATCGGTAATAGATAAATTAGCTCTTTTAAGAGCTTTTTTGGATGCATTAATTGGGCCAAGACCCATTAATTCTGGTGGACAACCGACTACAGCTGTAGATTTGATACGAGCTAAAATATTTAGATTATTTTTTTTTGCATATTCTTCCTCACAAACAATTACTGCTGATGCTCCATCTGTTAATGGTGAGGCTGTACCAGCTGTTACTGTTCCATTTTCATCAAAAGCAAGTTTTAACCCATCTAAAATTTCATGTGAGGTGTTAGGTCGAATGCCACCATCTTTATTAATTTTCTCATCATTATTTGTGATAGACACTATTTCATTATCGAACATATTTGATTCTCTAGCTAAATTAGCTTTGTTATGACTGCTAATAGCAAAATCTTGTTGTTCTTTTCGAGAAATATTAAATTTTTTTGCAACATTTTCAGCTGTAATACCCATAGACATATATACATTTGGATTATCTTTATTTAATTGAGGATGAGGATCGTATGTTAATCCATTCATAGGTATAAATGTCATACTTTCTACACCACAACATAAAAAAACGTCTCCAGAGTTAATTGCAATCGCACCAGTTGCATCATGAATAGCTTGCATTGAAGAGCCGCACCATCTGTTAACTGTCATACCTGCTACATGTTCTGGCATATCTGTCATGAAAGAAACAATTTTAGCAATATTATTACCTTGTGCTCCTTCAGGATACGCACAACCAGTAATAATGTCCTCTATGTCATTTTTATTAATTTGTATTTCATTAAGTAATTGATTTATTGTTTGTGATAGAATGTCTTCTGGTCTTATATTAGCCATTTCACCTTTACGAGCAAAAGTGAAGGGTGATCTTTTGTAACCTACAATAACTGCATTTCTCATTTAAAACTCCATTAAAGAATGTATCTCAATTCCTTTTTCAATTAGTTTTTTATCACCACTTAAATCTGGTAAATTTATTATAAAACCTGCACCAACAATATTTTTGTCTTCAAACTTTTTAATTAACTCTACCGCCGCAAGTGCGGTTCCACCTGTTGCTAAAAGATCATCAATAATTAGTAAATCTTTATGACCATCTAAGGCATCTGTATGAATATGCATTTCAGTTGATCCATATTCTAAGTCGTATGAGGTTTTGAAAGTATCAAATGGAAGTTTATGAGGCTTTCTCAAAGGAACAAATGCTGCATTTAAAAAATAAGCTATTGCGCCTGCCATAATAAATCCACGTGATTCTATGCTTAAAACTGCATCTATTTTTTTATTTTGCCATGGTTTTACCATGTCATCAATGACTTGTTTAAAGTGTCCTGCATTTTGCAACAATGTTGTAATATCTCTGAATTGAATTCCCTCAACAGGATAATCAGCAATTGTTCGAACGTATTCTTTCATTAGTTTTTTTCAATGTCTTTTATATCAAATAAAGTAACAGGTGCAAAATTTGAAGAACAATCGTATGTTTTAGTATAAGGGAATTTTAAAAATGATTTTGAGATTTGATTGCTAACATCTAATTTCTTTTCAAAGTGATTTATCAATAATTTATTTGGGTTTGCATGTGGTGCAAGATTACGAATATATTTAATTGTATTTTCAATATTAGTTTTGTTTTCTCTACATAGTAAATAAGTAGCTGTTGCCATTGATCTTGAGACACCACACCAACAATGAATAACAATATCCTCATCATAAGCATATGTAGAAGTAAAATTAGCTATTGAATTTACATGCTCTTCCGCAGGTAGAATTTGTGGTATTTCATCAGTATTCAATCGAAATATTTTATTATTGCTACTAATTTCAATAATATCGTCAAATCCTAACTTTAAATGATTTTTTACACCCTTGGGTGTTTCTGGTGCATATCCTGGATCAATTACTGATACAAGATATTTTGGCTGTATGCTTTCACACACATTAGGTAAATCATTAAGAGAACAAACAATTATCATAAAAAAAGGGTGGTATAAACCACCCTTAATAAAAGTAAAATAATTAAACTACTCTGCAGTTGCATCAGCTAATATTGCATTAGCATCTTCATTTAATTGATTTAATGTTGAAATGATATCATCACCATTAATGATTGCTGCATAAGCTTTTTCAACCTCACCTCTAACTGAATAATAACCAGGAACTGATGGTTCACCTTTTCCGTATTGAACCATGGTTAATGATTTATCATATTGAGGTAATTCAGCTCTTTTTTCAGCAATTAATGGATGATCTGCAGAAGAGGTTCTAACAAAACCATATCCACTTTCAGTTGACCAAACTGCTGAGTTCTCAGTATTAGAAATATATTTCATCCACTGATATGCTGCTACCATTCTATTAGCATCACCTGAATTTCCCATAATTAAACCACCGCCATATAAGTTAAGCACTGGTTCACTAGTGGTGTATGATAATGGAGCTACATCCCAATTACCATTGTAACCCTCTTCAATGGCTTTCTGGAAATAAGTGATACCAGAAGTAGATCCTGCAGCAAATAAAACAGAACCTTGTCCTAAGTATTGCTGGTCAGTGTATTTACCTCTTGCAACTATTGCACATCCTTTATTTGCCATTCCTTGAATGAATTCCATAGCCTCAATGGCTTTAGGGCCATTATAAATATACTGACCATTATCATAGTCAAATACATCTCCTCCATGAGCAATCCATAACTTGGAACATCTTCACCCATCTTACCACTATAATCTTGATTGGTCGCAGCACATGCTGCTTCCGCAAAATCAGCAGGAGTTTTAGGAGCATCTAAACCAAGTTCCTTTAACCAATCTGCATTGTAATAAAGAATCTCTATTGATTTTCCAACTTCATGTAAAAGTTTTGGATTTCCATCAAAATATGGTGAAAAGCCAACAGTCCAGTTTGCACCCCAATCTGCTATATCATCTTGAGAAACACCCCATTTTTTACTATTTGCTAAAATATTTTGATCAATTGAAGCACCAATTAAGTACATGTCTGCAGCAGCGTTACCATAACCTCTTGCAACATCTGCTATATCTTTTGTTCCAGCAGCAGACATCATAGCAGATTGAACTTTTCCGTAATGCCCTTTGTGAACAACATTAACTTTTATTCCTGTTTCAGCTTCAAATCTTTCAGCTCTTGCCATCATTGCATCTAATCTTTCATCTGAATATTGAACCCAGAATTCAACAGTTTGACCTGAAGGATCTGCATTTTCAATATCTTGTGCAGTAATTGCGAATGATTGCGAGGAGATAAAAAATAAAGAAGCTAAGAAGAAATTTAAAATATATTTATAAAATTTCATAATCACCCCGTAAAAATATTAATTAATATAGAGGTAAAATTAAAGTTTTGTTACAAAAAATTTACTGATTTATTCTTTTAATCCAAAGTTTGATATACTTTCTATGAATAACTTCTGAGTAAAAAAGTATAATACTAAAATTGGAAAAATTGCAATTAAGCAAGCAGCCATCAATAAATTAAAATTAGGTCCCACTTCTCTCACAAAACTATAGATAGAAACTGTTACAGGATACCAATCATCTCTAGTTAATATAAGTAAAGGCCAAGCAAAACTATTCCACGCTATAATAAAAGTAAATAAAGAGACTGTCACAATAATAGGTTTACTCATTGGGATTACTACCTTGAGTAAAAAATTTAAATGAGAAGATCCATCAAGTCTTGCAGCATCCCATAATTCATTTGGTATCTTTTTAAAATATTGTCTTAATAAGAAAATTACAAAAATATTTCCCATAAATGGAACTGTTAAACCTTGAAGACTATTCATCCAAGAAGGTCCAAATGGCAATGGAATAATTTCCCCTCTAATAATTAATAAATGAGGTAATAATGTAATTATTTCTGGAATCATTAATGAAAGTAACAACATGTAGAATATGATATTTTTAAATGGGAATTCTATTTTAGCAAAAGAGTATGCTGCTGGAATACTAGTTAATAAAACACCAATGACAATTATTGAACTTATTATTAAACTATTAAATGTATAACGTTGGAATCTATTAGATGTCCAAACTTCATAATAATTTTCAAACATCAATTTTTTTGGAAATAAATATTGATTTGATGCTTCTCCAGCTGTCATCAATGATGTGGATATCATGTAAAAAAATGGGTAAATTGAAATAATAAAAACTATTAATAAAATTAAATAAGGTATCCTTGTTTCAGCATTAATAATTCTAGTCATAACTTAACCTTTTTCTAAAAATTACATATTGCGATATTGCTAAAATATTTAGAAGTATAAATAAAATTACTCCTTCAGCTGCAGCATAACCATATTTCACTCTACCCCAAAAATGATCAAAAATTTCTATTGTAACAACATCCATTGTATCTCCAGCAGAAGAAGTTTGCATAACAAAAATACTATTGAAAGCTTGAAAGGTATTTATAAAACCAGTCAACATTAGAAAAAATATAATAGGCATTAATAGTGGTATGGTAATCTTAATAAATGTTTGCCATCTACTAGCTCCCTCTGCTTTCGCAGCCTCATATAAATCAGAGGGTATAATTGATAAACCCGCGAGTAAAATTATTGCATAGTAGCCAGTATAAGACCATATTCCATATATGATTGATGACATTAGAGCTAAACTTGGTCCAGCTAGTAGACCTTCTATTTTGATACCAAATAAAACTTCGGTAATAGGTCTTTTATCAAATAACCACATTTGAGGCTCAAAACCAAATATTCCTATTAGTTGATTTAAAAAAGAATTTTCAGCTTTACCAAATATTAAAAAAAATACTGCAGCACCCATTACTGCTGGAGTAATGTAAGGAAATAGTAAAATCATTTGAAAGAATTGTTTACCAGCTAATTTTTGATACAAAGCAAATGCTATTATTAATCCTAATCCAACCTCAAAAATTATAGTGAAAAACGAATAATAAAAAGTATAAATAAGAGAGTAAAGATAGTCTTCATCACCTGTTAAAAGCATTTTTTCCCAGTTGATATTAATTAATATTATTCCAATAATTAATATTGCTATAGATAAAAATGCTAAATAGATTTTATTTTTTACTTTATTTTTAAATTCACTCCACAGTCCATAACTCAATATCAATAATAATAATCCTAAAACAAATAACCAAAAAGCTGGTATGTCTCCAAGTATTCTTTGGTAATTCTCAAATCCTAAAAATCTACCTTTAAAAACTTTCCACTTGTGTACACTCATGTACATTCCAAAAAAAACAGGAAAAATTCCAAATAGACTGATTATTAAAACAGCAGGAAGAATTAATAGATATCCTGTAAGTTTTTCTGAATGATTTAATAAGAATTTATTCATTAATTTTTATAAGATCACCTTTATTTATTTTACCATCATTTAAAGGATCTAAATATATTCCTAAATTTATATGGTTGTATATTTTTTTTAGGTTTAAAGGAATATTAAGATTTATATCAGAAGTTTTGGGCTTAATATTAGTTGCTGAACATCTGGGAATTTCTTTAATAACTTTAAATTTTATATCACTGATTGATAAAACTTTACCTACAAGCTTCCTTTCTTCCCATTTATCTAAATCTTCTACATATATATTTCCTCTAAAACGCTCATGTTCAACTTGATGATTAGATAGGTTTTCAAAGTCTTTAATACTGTTTAAATTTATTAATGATATTGATTTATTTGGCATTGTATCAAAAAAAGGATTCACTCTATCTTTTAATAAATTAATTTTATTTATATTTGGTAAAATATCCTCAAGTTTACTACATAAGATTTTTACTTCATGTTGATTATCAATATCTGTTTTTAAAATTATTTTATTTTCAAATTCTAGTATTAAAAAATTATCTTCTAATAAAAAATTATATTGATTTAATTCAGGATATTTTTTTAATGATAAAAATTTGTATATTTCTCGTTTTAAAGGATTATTTTTTATTAATTCTATATCTTTAAGATTAAGATTATTAGTGAAAGCAAATATTCGATCATTTTTTATACCAATATTTTTAATTATCTCTAAGTTATCTACATTATTGAAAGAAAGAGATTTTACAGGTGAAAAATATAGGTTTTTAATTTTCACTTATATTAGCATTTAAGTTTTTTTTAAAAAATACTGATCTAAAAATGAATCTAACCAATTTGATATATTTTTATTATATTTGTAACGATAATAAAGTTGAACAAATATATTTTGAGCACCTTTGACGAATAATTTTTTAGGATTTTTTAATAACACTAAATACAGCCATCTCATATGAAGTTTAAAATTTACTTCTGGATGAAATTGGAGCGCATAACAATTTTGATATTTAAAAGCTTGATTATTAAAAATATCACCCCTTGCTAATAACTCACAGCCTGTAGGAAGAGAAAATCCTTCAGAATGGAATTGAAAAAAAATCTTTTGAGAATTAAAAAGATTTTTTGCATTTTCAGTTGGTTCAATTTTATAAAAACCAATTTCTGAAAGCCCGTCTTTATTAGTTGTTATTTCTGAACCTAAACATTTAGCTAATAACTGTGCGCCAAAACAAATTCCAAGATAAGGAATGTCAGTTTTTATAACTTTGTTTATCCATTCTAATTCTTTATTTATATATTCATCTTCATCGTTTATGCTTCCTGGTGCACCAAATACAACTATAGCTGAGTATTGGTTAATATTTAAAGGAAGTTCTTCACCTAAAGGTGGTCTACATATTTCAGCAACATATCCCCTATCTCTAAATTTATTTCCTACATCTCCTGGAACCGAAGTTTTTTGATGTAATACAAACAAAACCTTATTCATACTAAATTATTAATAATAAATATTTTATTAATATGAAAATATTATTTCATAAAAATTGTAAGTATTTTGTATATTAATTTACAATGATACTTATGTGACAAAATAATCAATATCTAAAATCTTTATGTAAAACATAAGAGTAAAATAACCAAAATTCATCATTACAACAAAACTAATAAGCATATTGATTGATTTAGGGAGTGAATTTCCTAGAAAATCATCCCAAAAAACTTTTTCTAAATATAGTGCTAATTCAAAGTATATAAGTGTAATAATTGCAGCATTAAAAATTATTAAAGAAGTTAATCCATTTAAACTCAACAAATAATTAATAAAAATCAATATCAAAGAAGAAAAAGAATAAATAAATAAATTTACTAGTATTATTCAACAAAAAATAGCGAATGGTTATGCTGGAGTTTCACGAAGACTAGCTATTGTAAATGCCTTAAATTTAGAAACTAATGAAACTGTTATTGATATTGGTTGTGGTGGTGGTCATTTAGTCCAAGAAATTTCATTATCTATTGGAGAACAAGGCAAAGTAATAGGAATTGATCCCAGTCAAGATCAGTTAGATGTTGCAAGCGATAAATGTAAAGATCAAAATAATGTGGAACTTATTTGTACGACTGCCGATGAAATCAATATAGAAGATGCTTCATGTGATAAAATTACAGCTACTCAAACATTAGAATATATCGAAGATATAGATACATCCTTAAAAGAAATAAAAAGAATTTCTAAAAATAATTCTAAATTTGTTAATGTCTCAATTCTCTGGGACTATTTTAGATTTTATGGACCAGAAAAAGAAATTAATGATCTTATTCATGAGGCATTTAGAGCACATTGTTTTCACCAAATGCTTCCACTTGATTTAAATGGTAAATTAAAAAAACTTGGATATAAAAATATAAGTTCTCAAAATTTATCGTATTTAATTACAAATAGAGATAATAATTCACCAGCAATTTTTTATGAAACTATGTTAAGTAAATTTGCTTTAAGCCAAGGTGTTTCAGAAGACAAAGTAGATGATTGGAAAAAACAATTAAATAAATCTGAAAAAGTAGGTAATTTCGGATTTACAAGTTTTCCAGTTTTAACTGCGGCATACTTAGGTTAATTTAAAAAATGAAATTAAAAGTTTATTTATCTGGTGAAATTCATACTAATTGGCGAGATGAGATTATAGATAAATGTAAATCAAAAAATTTAGAAATAGAATTTTCAAGCCCGACTACCGATCATGAATTATCAGATGATGTTGGTGTAAAAATACTTGGTGATGAAGAAAAAAAATTTTGGCACGATAACAAAGGAGCCAAAATAAATGCTATACGAACTAGAAATTCGATTGAAAAAGCAGATATAGTTATAGTGCGTTTTGGTGAGAAATATAAACAATGGAATGCTGCTTTTGATGCAGGATATGCATCAGCCTTGAATAAATCTCTCATAATAATGCATAGTGATGAACATCAACATGCTTTAAAAGAAGTAGATGCAGCAGCACTTGCTGTTACAAAAAACGTTGATGAGATTGTAAATATTTTACAGTATTCTGTTGAAGGATCATTAGAGTTTTAGTTATTTACCAAAAATTCCTAATTTAACACCGTAATCAACTGCAATTCCATAATCAGGATCATCATCACTATCAACTATCAATTGACCTGTTTTTCTTAAAAGGCTGTGGCAGTCCTTCGTAAGATGTCTTAACTTTACTTGTTTGCCTAATTTGGAATATCTTTCTGCAATATCCTCAATTGCTTTTAAAGCAGATTGATCAATAACTTTTGAATTTGCAAAATCTATTATTACTAAATTAGGATCTTCGGAAGGCTTAAAAATTTCTAAAAAACTATTAGTGGAACTAAAAAAAAGAGGTCCTTCAATTTCATATACCTTAGCACCCTTTTCTGTTCTTGATTGTCTCTCAATTGCTCTAATTCTTGAAGCAGATTTCCACGCAAATACTAGTGCATTAATAATAACACCAGCAACTACAGCAACAGCTAAATCTTCTAATACAGTTATTAAAGTAACTAAAACAATTACCAATGCATCCGATCGAGGGACAACAAATAATAATTTTAGTGAATTCCAAGCAAATGTTCCAATTACGACCATAAACATAACCCCTACTAATGATGCTATAGGAATAAGTTCAATTAAATTTGAAGTATAAAGAATAAAAATTAGTAAAAAAATTGCTGCTGATATGCCAGCAATTCTTGTTCTGCCTCCAGATTTCACATTTATCATTGACTGTCCAATCATAGCACAACCACCCATACCTCCAAAAAAGCCTGTGATACCATTAGCAACACCTTGCGCCAAACATTCTTGTCTTGTCCCACCTTTTTTGTTTGTTATTTCTCCTACTAGATTAAGAGTTAAAAGACTTTCAATTAATCCAATAGCTGCCAAAATAATTGCATAAGGAAAAATAATGAAAAAAGTATCTAAATTAAGTGGAACTGTTGGAATAGAAAAATTTGGAAGCCCTCCTGCTACACTTGCTAAATCCCCTACTCTTGGAACAGGTAAATCTAAAAGTAAAACTAGAAAAGTAACTAGAAGAATTGCAGCTAATGTAGATGGAATGAATTTAGTAACCCTTGGTAAGTACCATATGATTAACATGGTTAAGAAAACTAATACTAAAGAATATGTAAGCACTTCCCCTGACATCCATGTAAATGTTCCATCAAAGTTATATATTTGAAATTGATGTAATTGGGATAAACCAATTACGATAGCTAACCCATTTACAAAACCTAGCATTACAGGTTGAGGAACCATTCTCATAAATTTTCCTAATTTAAAAATTCCTGCAAGAAATTGTAAGATTCCCATAAGTATTACTGTGGCAAATAATACTAATGAAACCATAACAACAGCCAATGCTCCTGTTGCTCCCGAAATCATTCCAGGTCTCCCACCAAAAATTGCAGTTACTAATCCTACAATAAAAGCTGCGTACAATCCTGAAAGAGGTGCTACACCTGCTACAAAAGCGAATGCAATTGCTTCTGGAACAAGGGCGATTGCAACAGTTAATCCAGATAGAATTTCAATTTTAAACAGTGAAAAGGAAGCTCTGCCCTCTGGAATATATTCATCTTTGTTTAAACCAAGAGAATTTGCAAATTGATTAACTGTTGATTTTATCATTAAGGTCTATTTTATTTAAATAGGTAAATTAAGTTATAAGTAAACAAAATCTACCAAACAGATTTGTATATATTAAAGGCGTCAGATTCTTCAATTTTACGCGGATTATTAACTAATAATCTAGTTTGTTTCATTGCTTCACTAGCCATCAATTGGCAAGCTTCCTCAGGAATTTCCAAATCTCTAAGCCTATAAGGCAAATTAAGTTCCTTACACAATCTTTCTAAACCATCTATAAAATTGTTACAC
>LULO01000919.1_pt1 | contig 12110 bp, 18 predicted proteins | sample 728121 | NCBI WGS metagenome assembly LULO01 (sample SAMN03860287, study PRJNA289734) | marine metagenome | biome: seawater column; feature: ocean; material: water; isolation source: Red Sea water column Station 149 - depth 50m | place: Saudi Arabia: Red Sea | collected 2011-10-15 | depth 50 m | reverse complement strand
GTTCCGTGTTTTAGTTCTCCAGCTGCCAACGCTTCTGCATGTAAGTAGGAAATTTCTTTTAATTTTAAAGCACCTTCTGCTGCAAGTGCATAATCTAGCCCTCTCCCAATAAAATAAATATCATTCTTTTTATAAATTTTTTCAGATATATCTTTTATTTGTTTCTCACAATCCATAGTCTCTTCAATCAATTTTGGTAGTTCGGCAATCTCATCAAAAGAAACATCTAATTTATTTTGAGAATCCCAATGTTTAGCTAAGAGTAATTGTCCAACTAACATTCCCAGATAAGCTTTAGTTGAAGCTACGCCTATTTCTGGGCCAACGTGTAAGTAAAAAACGCTGTCAGCCATTCTTGCTAACGAGCTGCCCACAACATTCACTAAAGCAAGCACATGGGCACCATTTTCCTTTAAAAGCTCTGTCGCAGCAATTGTGTCCATAGTCTCACCAGATTGTGAAATTACAATGCCTAAATCGTTTTCTCCAACTATTGGTTCTCTATATCTAAATTCTGAAGCAAGTTCGACACTGACTGGAACTCCTAGAACTTTTTCAAATAGGTCTTTTCCGAATAAACCAGCATGGTAAGCAGTACCGCATGCAACTATCCAAATTTTTTCATACTTTGATGCTTCATCTTGCTTAATTGGAATTTCTTTAGAAGTTGTTTCAAGTCTTCCAGAAATGGTTCGTTCTATTACTTCTGACTGTTCAAGTATTTCCTTATACATAAAGTGGTCATACCCTAGCTTTTCAGCTTCGGAGACCTCCCAGTCTATTTCTTGAATTTCTCTTTCAATCTCGTTCAATTCTGAATCAAACAACTTATATTGACCATTTTTAATTTCTACAAAATCTCCATTTTCCAAAAAAATCATTTTATTTGTGTGTTCTAAAATAGCTGCTGAATCAGATGCTAGAAATACTTCGTTTTCTCCAACACCTAAGACAAGAGGACTCATTAAACGGCCTGCAACAATTGTTCCTTCTTCTTTTGTAGTAGTTACAACAAGAGCATATGTTCCTTCTAAAGTTTTTGCTACATCAGTTACAGTTTTCAACAATTGACCATTCCATTTTCTACTTAATTCAACTGCAACAACCTCTGTGTCAGTATCAGATTTAAATTCAAAACCTTCTTCCTTTAATATTGCTATCTTTTAAATGATTTTTTAAAACGTCGAGTTTACCTTCTTTTTTTTCAACAGTAATTTTGTTACCATCAGAAATTGCAATTCCAGATGAATCGTATCCTCGATACTCTAAACGTGATAAACCATTAATTAGAATTGGTAATGGTTCTTTTGGGCCTGAATACCCGACTATTCCACACATTATATCTCCATTCCAACGAGCAGGTTAAAATAAAGACTGCTGTAAATTGTCTCTGTTCACAGATTTCTCTATGTTTTTAAACAATTTATTACGACTGCAGAGCCGAGTATGCATCCGCCGAATGTTTCGATAACATACTTCCTCGTCACCTTTTTCAAGGCCTGGCGCTAATTGCTCGTTATTACAATTATAAGAAACTTATTTAAGTTTGTAAGAAGTTTTTAATTTTGTTGACTAAATTTTCACTGAATTTCTCAACAGATTCTTCCTCACTAGCCTCGACAAGCACTCTAAGAAGCGGTTCTGTGCCAGAATTTCTTATTAAGTATCTACCGTCTAAATTTTCTTCCTCTGACAATATCCTTGCAATATTATCTAATTCTTCTAGTTGCTTTATATCCGGCATACTGTTTAGTTCTATATTGATTAGCTTTTGCGGATATTCTTTAATATTGTCCTCACGAAATTGAGATAAAGTGGTTTTAAAAAATGATAAAGCTTTTAAAGAATATATTAAAGTAAGTAGACCATCACCTACTGGAAGCTTGTCTGATATTATAATATGTCCAGATTGCTCTCCACCAATAGAAGCATTGCTTTCTAACATTGCCTCGGCAACATATTTATCTCCAACAGCTGTTTCAATATTTTTAAAATTATTTTTTTCCATTGCAGTTTTAAATCCAAAATTAGACATAACAGTTGAAACAACAACATCATTGTTAAGTTGATTGGTAGAGGATAAATATTTTGCAATTAATAATATCAAGACATCTCCATTACAAGTAATACCGTTTTCATCAACCATAATGAGCCTGTCTGCATCTCCATCAAATGCAGCACCAATCTCTCCTTTTTTTAGATTTTTTATTAAATTTTCAGTATGTGTAGCTCCACTGGCTAAGTTTATATTTTCTCCATTAGGCTCATTTGCAATCATTTTAAATTTAGAGTCATTATCTTTAAATAACTCATCTATTATTTTGTAAGCAGAACCATTTGCACTATCAATAAGTAAATCAAAGTTTGTTAAATCAAAATCAAGAATCTGATTAAGAAATTCAAAATAAACTTTAAATCCCTCTTCAGATTCTTTATAACTAGTGTGTGCACTTGGTAAAGAAATATTTTCAATGTTTGCTTCAATTTCAATTTCAATTTCATCTTGAAGCTTCGAACCATTTTCATCAATTAATTTAATACCGTTATACTCGCTTGGATTATGTGAAGCTGAAATTATGATACCTAGATTATGTCCAAAAGTTTCAAGCAATACTGGCATAGATCCTGAAGGTAATACTCCATAATTAATTACTTCAATATTTTCTGAAAATCCTTCACATATCCAATCTAAAATTTCTAAGGAAGAATCACGGGTATCTAAAATTACGGCAACAGAAGTTGGTTTTAAGATATCCTCAACAGAACAAGTAACATTAGAAACTATTTCCTTGGTTAAATTTTTATTTGGAATACCTCGGATTCCATCGGTACCGAAATATTTCTTCAATTTGTTTTTTATCTCTTAGTAAACTGTTCAGCTCTTCTAGCTTTTTTAAGACCGTATTTCTTTCGTTCGACTTTACGAGCGTCTCTTGTAAGAAGTCCTGCCTTCTTAAGCTTTGGCCTTAGTTCAGGGTCCATTTTGATTAATGCTCTGGATATTCCAAGAGCTACAGCATCTGATTGAGCAGAAAGTCCACTTCCGTTTACATTAACGACCATATCAAATTTACCTTCAAGAGAAACGACCTTAAAGGGTTTTTCTATTGTCATTTTCATTGATGGGCTTGGAAAATATTGTTCTAGATCTTTTCCATTGAATGTAAACTTACCATTTCCTTCAGTAATAGTTACTCTTGCTACAGAAGATTTTCTTCTTCCTGTTCCGTAAAAATTATCAGGCATTTTCTTCTACTTTCTTAATATTAAAAACTAATTCTTTTGGATTTTGACTTTGGTGTGGGTGGTTTGCATCTGGATAAATATGCAACTTTTTTAATACTGCTCTTCCAAGTCGATTTTTTGGAAGCATGCCCCAAACTGCCCTTTCAATTATTTTTTCAGGCTTTCTTTGTCTTAATGAATTAAAACTTTCGGACTTGATTCCTCCAGGATAACCAGAATGAGAATGATACATTTTTTGTTCAGGTTTTTTTGAAGTAATTGCAATTTTTCCTGCATTTATTACAACAACATGATCACCGACATCTAGATGCGGAGCATACTGTGGTTTGTGCTTACCACGTAATATTTGAGCTAATTCACTTGCTAAGCGACCAATAGGTAGTCCGGATGCATCAACTAAGTGCCATTCACGCTCAGAAGCCTCTATGCCATTAAATGTTGTTTTAGTATTCATTTATCAATCTTTTTGAATTGTAACGAACTACTAGTATAAAGTGCATTTATATTTATGAAAACTAGTATTTAACATTCCAAAGGACTAAGCCATTTGGAGGAGCTATGTAGTTTAGCCTTTCTTCTTTAGGGTTCAGAAGATTTTTAGAAACTTCCTTATATGTGACTTTTTCCTCACAGTAAGCTATTTGAACTCCAACTAAATTACGCACCATGTTTCTCAAAAAAGAGTTACCAGTAATTGTATACTCAAAATAATCACGCTTTTTTACCCAGTTGCTCTTGTATATTTGTCTATTTGGGTTTTTATTTACATCAAGTTTTGAAAAAGAAGAAAAATTATGTTCACCCTCAAACAGCTCTGCTATGTAGTTTAGTTTTTTTAAATCTAATTTCTTTGGATAAATATATGATTGACTGCTTAGATAAGGATATTGCTGGTTTATATCTGACACAAAATATTTATAAGTTCTCTCAAATGCGTCATACCTAGCGTGAAAGCTATCTTTTACTGTCTTAAAAGAGTTTATAGAGATTTTGGAACCTAAAATTTTATTTAAAGAATTTATTGTTTTGTAATTTATAGCTAATTCTGTTTTTATATTTATAACTTGAGCTTTAGCATGAACCCCTGAATCTGTTCTGCCAGAGTAATTCAATTCATATTTTTCAGTAAATATTTCTAGTGCTTTTTGGAATTCTCCTTGTACAGTTGTTTTATCTTTTTGGATTTGAAAACCGTGGAAATTAGTTCCATCATAGGAAATAATTAACTTGTAGTTTTTCATTAAACAAAAATACGAATTGGATCAGAAAAAAATATTAAAATAGCTAAAAATGTTACAGAGGCAATACTTGATGTTCTTTTGTCAAGAAGGAAGGCCGTTGCAAGTGCTTTTGTTAATACAAAATACATCCAACCAAATATTAATAAAGTCAAAAGTTGAAATATATTTTGCGGAATTGAAATGTAATTATTAACAAAAATAATTATTCCAAAAATACCAAGAATCCCATGGGTGTAACCTGTAAAAATTAATAGGTTAGTAATTTCAATTATCGTATTAAATGCCCTTGTTAATAAAAACCATGAAGCCAGAGTGGCAAACAACCAAGCAAATATACCATCTACTAATCCGTAAAAAACAATATCGCTAATGTTGGTTGAGCTTGCGTTCAGGATGAATGGAATATAAATACTTAGAAGGCTTGCCAACACTACTATAAGAGAATTTCCAGACTCATATCTATCATTACTGAATCTGATAAACACATCTTGATTTAATCTAATGAATTTTTGAAATTGTGACCAGATATCTTTTAAAGAATTCAAATTTAAACTAGTTCTAATACAGCTAGCTCTGTGCCATCACCTTGTCTATATGTAGTTCTTGTAATCCTAGTATATCCACCATTTCTGTCTTCATACTTTGGACCAATTTCATCAAAAAGTTTTGCAACAACAGATTTGTTTTGAATCATTTTTAACACTTGTCTTCTATCATGAAGAGTACCGCTTTTTGCTTTTGTAATTACTTTTTCTGCATAAGGCTTTACAGTTTTAGCTTTTGTAACTGTTGTTTCAATTTTTTCGTGTTCAATTAAAGCACTGATCAAATTACTAATAATTTGATCCTCATGTGAAGAAGAACCTCCAAGCCTTTTACCTTTAGTAGGTTTAGGCATCAGCCATATCTCCTGAGTCTAAGTCAGAACTTGTTGGAAGACTTAGTCCAAGCTCATCAAGCTTTGCAACTAACTCATCCAAACTTTTTTGTCCAAAGTTTGTTAAATTGAGCAAATCATCTTCTGTGTATTCAAGAATTTGTCCAACTGTAGTTATATTTTCTCTACCAAGACAATTTCTTGGTCTTTCAGATAAATCTAATGCATCAACAGATAATGAAAGATCTGGAGAACTTCCTTCAGAAATTGTTAATTCTCCTAGTTCTAGTCCAACTCCTTCATCAATATCTGCAAAAAGCTTCCATAATTCACCAAGAGTTTTTCCTACTGATGAAATTGCTTCGCTTGGCTCAATTGAACCATCAGTTTCAACATCTAAAGTTAACTTATCATAGTCAGTTACTTGACCAACCTGTGTAGGTGAAACAGCGTAGCTTACTTTTACAATTGGAGAAAAAATAGAGTCAATTGGTATGAAATTTGAGTCACTTGTTTTATTTTTATCAGCCAACCTGTATCCTACTCCATGTGCTATTGAAACTTCCATATCAAGAGTAGAACTGTCTGACAATGTACATACTTTCAAATCAGTATTTACAACTTCGACTCCAGCAGGACATTGGATTTGTGCTGCAAGAACATCTCCTGGGCCTTTGGCCTTAACAGTAAGTGTATGATTTTCTTGATCATCAACCTTTAGTACTAGTCTTTTTAAATTTAGAAGTAAGTCCAAAACATCTTCTACAACTCCCGGAATTGATGTAAATTCATGATTTACTCCATCAATTTTGATTCCAGTTACAGCTACTCCTGGAACTCTAGAAAGCAGCGCCCTTCTCATTGTGTTGCCTAAAGTAAGACCAAATCCTGGTTCTAATGGTTCGATTACAAACTGTGTTCTGTTTTTACCAAGCTCTTCTTGGGTAATTTCTGGTCTTTGTAGCATTAACATTTTATTTCTCCTCTCAAATGTTTACTTCGAATAAAGCTCTACTATTAACTGTTCTTCAATCTGCGAACTTGCATCACCCCTAGAAGGTTCAGCATTAATTTTTACAGATTTCTTTTTATTATCTACATCTAACCAGCTAGGTATTACATTGTCCTGTCCAGTATCAATAGTATGTTGGATAATAATTAAATCTTTGCTTGCGTCTTTAATCTCAATCACATCCCCTGGTTTTACCTTATGTGATGGAACATCTACAAATTTACCGTTTAGCTTAAAGTGTCTATGAGAAACTAACTGCCTTGCTTGAGGCCTGGTTGAAGCGAATCCAGCTCTGTAAATAACATTATCTAATCTTGATTCAAGAAGTATAAGGAGGTTTTCACCGGTAATACCAGGCATTCTTGTAGCTTCTTTATAATAATTTCTAAACTGTTTTTCAAGCACACCATACATATATCGTACTTTTTGTTTTTCTTTTAACTGAGTTCCGTAATCTGTTTCTCTAACTCGTTTTCGACCATTCTCACCTGGTGGATATGGCCTATCCTGAAGCGCTTTATCACCTTTTCTGTTCTCAAAAACATTAAAGCCTATTCTTCTTGAAACTCTTACTCGGGGTCCTGTATACCTTGCCATTATCCTCTTCTTCTCTTCTTTGGTCTGCAGCCATTATGAGGCGTTGGGGTTATGTCTTTGATTGTTCCAACATCCATACCCATGTTTTGTAAAGTTCTTACAGCGGTTTCTCTACCTGCGCCTGTACCACTAATTATTATGTCTAACTTTTGAACTCCGTACTCAGTAGCTCTTCTAACAGCTTCCTCAGCTGCTACTTGTGCAGCATAAGGAGTAGACTTTCTAGAACCCTTGAAGCCAACAGAGCCACCAGATGTCCAAACTATAGTTTCACCAGACGGGTTTGATATATTTATAATTGTATTATTAAAACTTGCTTTTATATGTGCTACTCCAGCAGGTACGTTTTTTTTGACTTTCTTTTTTGTTTTTTGATCAGCCATTATTTCAATGCTTTCTTCGTACCAGCTATAGCGAATCTAGGACCTTTTCTTGTCCTTGCATTTGTATGGGTTCTTTGACCTCTAACAGGGAGTCCTTTTCTGTGTCTTAAACCTTGGTAAGTACCGATTTCAGTTTTTCTTCTAATATTTTGTGATACGTCTCTTCTAAGGTCACCCTCTACTCTGAAATTTGCCTCAATGTACTTTCTAATTTGTGCAACTTCATCGTTTGTAAGATTGCTGACACGTGTACTTGGATCAATGTTGAGGTCTGTGCAAATATCATCTGCTCTTTTTGCTCCGATACCATGTATATAACGTAGTGATGCGATAACCCTTTTTTCTCTTGGAATGTCTATGCCTGAAATACGCGCCATTAAAACTTAACCTTGCCTCTGCTTGTGACGAGGATTTCTTTTGTTTATTACGTAAAGCTTGCCTTTTCTTCTAACGATTTGATCGTTAGGGCCTCTCTTTTTAACGCTTGATTTAACTTTCATTTATGTCTCCAAATAATCCTACCTCTTGTGGGATCATATGGTGAAACTTCCATTTCAACAGTATCCCCGGGTTTTTCTTTTTCTACCAAAATTAGCCTTGATTATGTGACCGATTTACTAGATTAGTGCGATTTGAAACTATTACAAACACAAAATTAAAATAAGTTTTCTGTAAAAACACGTGTTCCTTCCTCTGTTAATCCTATTGTATGCTCCCAATGGGCTGAATTTTGGCCATCTATTGTCTTAACTGTCCATCCGTCTTCATCTACCATCGTTTCTTCAGACCCTAAGTTAAACATAGGTTCGATACAAATAGCCATTCCTGTTTTTAACTCAAAGCCTGTATTTTTTTTACCATAATGAGGTACTTGTGGTTCTTCATGCATTTCTTGACCAATGCCGTGTCCAACATAGTTTTTTACATTACCAAGATTTTTACGTGTTGCTATTTTGTCAATTTTATATCCAATTGTTCCTAATTTTTGCCCGTCTTCAACTAGTTTTACTGCTTCGTTTAACGCTTGCTTAGTGGTTTCAATTAGAAACTTATCTTCACTTGAGATTTCTCCAACACCATAAGTAAAAGGTATCCCATGAACTATTGCGTCATTTGGTGAGGCACAAATGTAAGCAGGATAAGGATCGTGTCCAGGGGGTGTATAACCAAAAAAACTTGATTGAACGTTTGAATTTTCTACAATATTTTTCGCAATACTATCCAGGTTTTTGAGAGTCATTCCAGGTTTAGTTGAATTGTAAATTTCGTAATGTATATTTGAAACTACTTTACCTGCTTTTGCCATCTTCTTAAAATCTTTAGAGGTTTTATATGTAAGCATTGACTATTCAAATTCCTTCAGTATTAAGTTGTATATACTTTCAACTTCACCAACAGCATTTATCTTTGAAACTAAATTTTTTTGTTCGTAGTATTCAATTAAAGGAGCTGTATCATTTTCATAAACTTCAAGCCTGACACTTACAGATTTTTCTGTATCATCACTCCTGCCACTAGTTTCACCTCTATTTAAAATTCTTTTTATTAGCTCATCTCGGTCAGCTTCAAAAACGATAACTTTGGAAATTTTAAATTCTTCACTGATTTTATCTAGACTTTCTGCTTGAGCAATTGTTCTAGGAAACCCATCAAGTATTGCTCCGTTAACACAATCATTAGAAAGAAGCCTTTCTTGCAACATTTCAATAACCAAAGAATCTGGAACAAGTTTGCCTTCGTCAAGAAGAGTTTTTGCAATCTTGCCAAGTTCTGTTTCGTTGCTTACATGCTCACGAAGCATGTCACCTGTTGATATGTGAGCAAGATTTTTTTCTTTAGCTATTGTTACTGCTTGAGTCCCTTTTCCAGCACCTGGTGGTCCTAGAAAGATTACTAAATTGCTCAATCAATGAATCCTTCATAATTTCGCATACTTAATTGGCTCTCAATTTGCTTCATAGTTTCCAAAGCTACACCAACTGTAATAAGAATTGAAATACCACTAAATCCCAGAGGTATGTCCCATATAACAGATGCTATTGAAGGAAGGACCGCAACTGACGCTAAAAATACAGATCCCGGAAGAGTAATTCTATTAATAATATGTGAAAGATAGTTGGTAGTAGAAATTCCAGGCCTAACTCCAGGTATAAAGCCACCCTGTCTTCTAATCATGTCTGACTGACGAACAGGATCAAATTGGATTGTTGTATAAAAATATGTAAAGAAAATTATCAATATACCAAGAAAGAAAACATAAAACCAAGTTGTCCCTTGAGAGTTAGCTAAATTAATGTCAATCCAATTTCTAATAGCGGCTGTAACATTGTTGTCTTGGGGTAAGGAAGTAGCTACCAAAGCAGGGAAAAACAAAATACTAGTTGCAAATATAACTGGAATAACTCCCGCACTATTTACTTTTAATGGGATGTATGTACTTTGTCCGCCCATAACTTTTCTTCCTCTAACTCGTTTTGCAAACTGTATAGGAATTCTTCTTTGACCTTGTTCTACATAAATTATTCCAACAATCATAAGTATGAACATAACCATAAGAAACACGAATTGACCTAATCTTCCTTGACCAGCTGTTACTTGATAAGAACTTCCAAACTGAGATGGTAATTGACTGACAATACTTGCAAAAATTATTAAAGACATACCATTTCCAACACCCCTTTGAGAAATAAGCTCGCCGATCCACATAATAAATGCTGTACCAGCAGTCATTGTTAAGACTATTAACCCAACACGAGATGGTGTATAGTTTGGAATCAATGAGATTCCTCCAGTTAAACTTCCTCTAGAAAATAAGTAAGTAAGTGCTGTGGATTGTAAAAGGGCTAAAACAACTGTTATATATCTTGTCCATTGTGTAATAACTTTTCTGCCAGACTCACCCTCTTCTTGAAGTTTTTGCAACCTTGGAATTACAACAGTTAATAGCTGAAGAATAATACTGGCAGTTATGTAAGGCATTATTCCAAGAGCAAATACTGAAAAAGTCTCTAAGGCTCCCCCAGAAAATAAATTAAGCAACCCGTAAATACCAGCCTGTGACCCAGAATCTGTAAGTCTCTGTACAGCATCAAGATCTACTCCTGGTACTGGTACAGCAGCTCCCAATCTATAAACAGCAAACATGAAAAGAGTAAAAAGTATTCTTTTTCTTAAATCTGGAATTTTGAATATATATCTAAAAATAGATAGTTTCATAATTACTCGTTAATAATTTCTACAGTACCGCCAGCACTTTCAATTTTGCTTTTAGCGACTTCACTTATAGCATGAATTTTCAAATCTATTTTTTTGGTAATTTCACCATCACCTAATATTTTTACCAAACCTTTTTTTCTAGTTAGTCCCATCTCTCTTAGGATATCAGGAGTAACTTCACCTTCTAAATTCTTTTCTTCTAATTCACTGACATTGACAACAACATATGACATTTTTGCAGCATTGCCAATACCCCTCACTTTAGGAATACGCCTATATAAAGGTATTTGACCACCCTCAAAATATGCTGGGACGGTTTTTCTTGCACCTGTACCCTTAGTTCCTCTACCAGCAGTTTTTCCTCTTTTACCTGATTCACCTCTACCTTTTCTTAATTTTTGCTTTGTAGATCCAGGTGTTGGTTTCAAATGATGAAATCTAAGTTTTTTCATATTATTTAATCTCTTCTATTTCTACTAAATGTTCAATTTTGTGAAGCATTCCTTCAACCATTGGGTTGAGCTCTCTTTCAGTTGAAGAATTGATTTTCTTAAGACCTAAACTTCTTACTGTCTCTCGAGCTTTTGGTTTTTGTCCAATTAAGCTTCTTTTTAAAGTAATTTTAACTTTCATCTGCTACCTTTACTTTTTTTTCAGCTTTAGTTTTTTCATATGCCTCAACTAACCCAGCTGGTGCGACCTCGGATGGTTTTTTTCCTCTGAGTCCAGCAACCATGTCTGGCGTTCTTTGATTTAACAAGCCATTGATTGTTGCTTTAGCAACATTGAGATGAGTAGGTGAACCTAGAGATTTTGCAAGTATATCTTTAACCTAGGGACTTTGCAAGTATATCTTTAACTCCAGCAACTTCAAGTACCTGCCTTGCTGCACCTCCAGCAATAACTCCTGTACCCGGAGCTGCTGGTTTTAAAAGAACTTTGGAAGATCCATGCTTTCCAATTATGGAGTGAACAATTGTTGAACCTGCCATTGGAATATCTTGAATATTTTTTTTAGCATTTTCTATGGCTTTTTGAATAGCTAGTGGAACTTCAGAACCTTTTCCATATCCAATTCCAGCCTTTCCATTCCCATCTCCAACTGCTACAAGAGCAGTAAATGCAAAATTTCGTCCACCCTTTACAACTTTGGCCACTCTGTTAATGTGTATTACACTTTCTTGAAGTTCTAGCTCAGCCATTAAAATTCAATTCCTTTTTCTCTAATTCCATCTGCTAAAGATTTGACTCTGCCGTGATAAACATAGCCACCTCTATCAAAAACTGCTTTTGAAATTTTAAGGTCATTTAGCTTTTTACCCATAAGTTCCCCTACCTCTTTTGAGGCGTCGACTGATAGATTTTTAGATTTAACTTCTTTTGAAAGAGTGCTAGCTGATGCTATAGTTACTTGATTTAAATCATCTATAGCCTGTACGTATATATTGTTGTTACTTTTAAAAACAGCAATACGCGGAACAGAAGCTGTGCCGTTGATTTTTTTTCTAATTCTTATTTTTCTGTGTTGTCTTTTGTCT
>LULO01001524.1_pt1 | contig 12117 bp, 12 predicted proteins | sample 728121 | NCBI WGS metagenome assembly LULO01 (sample SAMN03860287, study PRJNA289734) | marine metagenome | biome: seawater column; feature: ocean; material: water; isolation source: Red Sea water column Station 149 - depth 50m | place: Saudi Arabia: Red Sea | collected 2011-10-15 | depth 50 m | reverse complement strand
CGCCCGGTCCGATCTCTGCCATCATCCTCGCCGGAAGCCGTCCCGGTCCCGACCCGCTGCTGACCGGCAGCGGCGTGTCGACCAAGGCGCTGCTGCCGGTCGGCGGACGGCCGATGCTCGTCCATGTCATCGCCGCGCTGCGGGCCGCGCCCGAGGTGGGCGCGATCCGGGTGCTCGCGCAGAACAGCGCCGAACTGGCGCGCGAGCCCATGTTGGCGGCCGTGCCCGACCTGCACTTTGCCGATTCGGGACAAGGGATCAGCGCTTCGCTCGCTGCTGCACTGCCCGAAGGCGACGCGCCGGTGCTGGTGACGACGGCCGACAATGTGCTGCTGACGCCCGCGATGATCGCCGAATTCCTCGCCGGCGCAGCGGGCAGCGATGTCGCAGTTGCGATGGTCGAGCGGCGCGTGCTGCTCGCGCGCTACCCCGAATCGCGGCGGACCTGGCTCAAATTTCGTCGCGGCTGGTGGTCGGGCGCCAATCTCTTTCGCCTGCGCGGGCAGCGCGTGCTGCCGCTGCTCGACTTTTGGGGACGGATCGAACGCGACCGCAAAAAGGGGCTGAAGATCGTTGCCGCCTTCGGGCCGTGGCTGCTCGCGGGCGCTTTGCTGCGGCTGTTCACGATCCAGGGCGGCGTCGCCCGCGCCGGACGCCGCTTCGGCCTCGCCGCGCGCGTGGTGCCGATGTCCGACGCCGAAGCCTGCATCGACGCCGACAAGCCGTCGGACGTGACGCTGATCGAGCGCATTCTGGCCCAGCGTGGCTAGGGCGGGGCTCCTAAGCTGCCAGACGCATAAACAGCGCCAGAACGAACCAGCTCCCGAATTTGCGGTGCTGTCGGTACATGCCGAGCAGCGCCGCGAAGGGCAGCGGCGACGCCGCTTCGGTGAGATCGCAGTAGCGTCGCAGCTCGCGGCGCAGCGCCTGCCACGGCATCCGGCCGGCGCGCGTGCTGACGAGACGCCAGCCGATTTTCGTATATTCCTTCGCGCAAAATTGGGCGAGGCAGTAGCGCGTGTCGCCGTGCATGGCGGGCAGACCGGCCGTCACTGCGGTCATGATGTCCGCCAGAACCGCCGTCAGCGCATCATTGCTCGCCGTGTCGAAATGTCCTGCCGTGCGGGTCGCGAGCCCGGTCAGGCTGCCCTCCCGCACACGGTAGTCGATCCACGGCGCGGGCTCGTAATAATGACTGCGCACCGTCAAGAACAGATGCGGGACGACGGCCATATCCTCAAAGCAGGCGAGGGGCGGAAAGCGCAGATCATGCCATAGGTTGCGGCGCGCGATCTTGGTCCATAAATGCATCCGGCGGCGCGCGAACAGGCCATGAAGCAACGCTTCGCGGTTGGTTACGATGCGGCGCGCAGTTCCCGTGAAAGCCGCCTCGTCGCGGCCCTGCTTGCGATAATCGCAAAGGACCAGATCGGGCGCATCGCGCATGACGATCGCGTGCAGCGCGGCGATCGCGCCAGGAAGCAGCAGGTCGTCGGCATCGATGAACCAGACATAATCGCCCCTCGCCAAGTCGAGGAGGCGGTTGCGCGCCGCAGCGACGCCGCCGTTTTCCGCCTGCCGATGCAAGCTTGCCGCGGGTCCGATCTCTGCGCAGATCCGCGCGCCGATGGCGTCCGATCCGTCCGTCGACCGATCGTCAAGAAGCAGCAGTTCCACGCCCGCCGCGGGAAGCTGCGCGGCGATCGAGGCGAGCGTCTCGGCCAGATAGGGCGCGACGTTGAAGACTGGCATGAGAATACTGAGCCACAGCTCGTTGCCACCCGCCGTGTCGTTGCTCACCCGGCATCGTCCGCTTGTGCCAACCATAGGCAGGTGGAAAGTATCGCCGCGCGCGGTAGGCGCCCGCTGCTTCGGTAATGGCGCGCCAGCGCCGCAAAGGCGATCGGCGACTCTGCGTCCATCATACCGCGGTAGCGGGCGAGCTTGCGGCGCAGGTCGCGCCAGGGCATCCGAAAGGCGCTGCTCGACAACAGCCGCCAGCAGATTTTGGTGAACTCCTTCGCCCAGAAATGCGCGATATGGCACCGGGTGGCGTCGCTCATGGCGGGGAGCGCGTCGCGCGTCGCTGCGTCGAAGCCGGCCAGACTCATCGCCAGATCGTCATTCCGGCAATCGTCGAAGCGCCCCCGCGACCGGCGCAGCATTCCCATGATGCTGTCGGGGCGGTCGCGGTACCGCACCCAGGGTTCGGCCGCGTAATAATGGGTTCGGGCGCGGAGCAGCAGCCACGGCGTCGTCGCGATATCTTCGAAGCATCGCCCGGCGGGAAAACGCAAGTCCTCGTTCCAGAGCGAACGGCGCGCAATCTTGCTCCAACTGTGCAGCCGCCGCCGCGCGAAAACGCCCTGCAGCAACGCCTCCCGGTCGTCGCTGGGTTGACCGGCCGGGCCGGAAAAGCTGCTGAGATGCCGGCCGCCGCGCTCGTAATCGCAAAGGACAAGATCGGGCGCATGGCGCTCGACGATAGCCCGGAGCCCGGCGATCGCGCCCGGCATCACTTCATCGTCGGAATCGACGAACCAGATATAATCGCCCCGCGCCGCGCCGAGCATCGTATTGCGCGCGGCGCTCAATCCCGCGTTGCTGGCATGGCGCATAAGCCGGACTTGCGGGTGCGACTGCGGGCAGATTTCGCTGCATAGCCCGAGCGAGCCATCGGTCGACGCGTCGTCGAGCAGAATCACTTCTACCCCGCGCGGCGGGAGCTGCGGCAACAGCGACGCGAGGCAATCGCGCAGATAAGGTTCGACATTATAGACGGGGATCAGGATGCTCAGCCACGGGGAATCGCTGCGTGGCGCACCGCCTGCGGTTCCCCCTTCGACCTGTGCGGACAGACCCACGCGCATTCCCGTTTCAATTCCCGAACGCCTCTGCCCCGCCCCGCGTTACTAGATCAGCTGGGCGAAAGGGAAGTCGTTTTTCCGTCGATTTGGCTGTGCAAATGGATGGAAAACGACGCCAAAGGCGATATAGGCCGCGCGCATGGAACCCGCTCCACCCCCGGCCGACCGCCGGCCCCCCTTCTATCGCACCTGGATCGATAGGGGTATTGCGGAGGTACGGCGCCTCGGCGCGCCGGCTGCCGACACGGGCGACCAGGGACCTTTCCGGCGCATCATGACTCACCTGAGCTGGATTCTCGGGGGCAAGGGCTATGGCGCGATCCTCAGCCTCTTCTACCTTGCGATCGTCACGCGCGGCCTGGGGCCGGCCGCCTATGGTTCCTTTGCCCTGATCCTCAGTTCGACGCTGGTGCTGCAGGCGATCCTCAATTTCAACATCTGGCAGGTGCTGGTCAAATATGGCCAGGAACATATCCACAGCGGCAATCATCCGGCCCTGGCGCGCCTCATCCGCTTTTGCACCGCGGTCGATCTGGCGATGGCGCTGCTCGGCATTGGCGCGGCGGCGATGATCCTCTGGCTGGGGCGAGGGTTGCTTGGCATGCCGGCCGAACTCGTCTGGACGGCGTTCGCCTATGTCGTGCTGTTCATGCTGTCGATCCGCAATGTGCCGCGCGGGATATTGCGGCTTCACTCCGAATTTTCCCAAACCTTCCTTGCCGAAGCGGTGGTGCCGACGCTGAAGACGCTGGGCGCCGTCGTCGCCTTTTTCACGCACCCGTCGCTCGAGATTTTCCTGATCGTGTGGGCGGGTTCGGAGATGGCGAGCACGCTCGTCTTCTGGTGGCTCGCCAACCGGTCGTGCCGCCGCGCTTATGGCCGACCCGACGGCCGGCATTGGTGGCGCGTGTGGCGCGAGAACAACGGGCTTCCCGAATTGATGGTCGCATCCAATTTCGGAACCATGGCCTATACGGTGGCGCAGCAACTGCCGGTCTTGCTGGTCGGTTCGTTCGCGGGCGCGACCGAAGCGGGCATCTATCGCCTTGCGCATCAGTTGACCCAGTCGATCACGATCATGGCCGGCTTTATCGGCCTCGCCAGTTACACCGAGATGACGAATATCTACGTCAAGCAGGGGCTGCGCGGCGTGGCGTCGCTCTATGTCCGGTTGACGCTGATCGCACTCGGCCTGTTCCTTTTGCTCGCGCCGGCGATCGTGCTGCTCGGCAAGCCGCTGCTGCTGCTCATGTCGGGTCCGGCGTTTCTGGGCGCCTATCCGTTCCTGCTCGTGCTCGGCCTCGCGGCCTGCCTGCAAATGGCCACGGTCAGCTGCGAACCGATGCTGATGGCGGCGGGACGATCGCGCCTGATCATCGGCATCAGGCTGGCGGGCACGGCCACGCTGATCGCCGCCATCTATCTGATGCTGCCGACGATGGGCGCGATCGGCGCCGCCTGGTCCAAGGTGCTGGCCGAAACCGTGACCTTGCTGCTGCTGTTCGGCGCCAGCTTCCTGATCCTTCGCGAAAGCCGGATGCCGTCATGACGAAGCGTATCTTGTTCCTGTTCAACCATGATGCGGCGCATCAGGCGGCGCATATCGCAGGCATAGCGGGCGAACTCGCGCTGCACGCGCCGACGGTTCAGGTCGTCGTCGCCTGCGGCGTCGAGGCGATCCGTCACAAGGTGGCAGAGATCATTCCGGCTGCGGCGCACGACCGTATCGAATGGCGGATGCTCGACCTGCCGGCGGCGGAGCAGCGGTTGCTGGCGCCGATCAACAAGGTGGCGCCGGTGCTGCGTGTGGCGCGCCTTTACCGGCATCTCGATCTGTTTCGCAGTGTCCATCTGGTGGTATCGACCGAACGCACCTGTCTGCGCGTCCGGCGCCGATTGGGGGCGGCGGGGCCGCGCTTTGCCTATGTGCCGCACGGGTCGGGCGACCGGAATGTAAGTGCCGCGTCATCGGCTATCCCAAATTCGACACGATCGATCCGGCGGTGCGCAGGCGCTTCTTCGACAACGATCGTCCGGTCTTTCTCTATAATCCGCACTTCGATCCGCACCTGTCGTCCTGGTACGGCATGGGCCAGGCGGTGATGGATTTTTTCCTCGCGCATCGCGACTATAATCTGATCGTCGCGCCGCATGTGATGCTGTTCCGCAAGCGGCTGCACTATTCGCTCGAATATCGGACCGCCAAGCTCCGGCCGGACATCGCCGACCGCTTCCGCGCCGCCGACAATATCCTGATCGACGTCGACGGCCCCAATCTCTTCGACATGAGCTACACGATGGCGGCCGACGTCTACATCGGCGATGTGAGCAGCCAGGTTTACGAGTTTCTGCTGCACCGCGGCGCCTGTTATTTTCGCCTAAACGATGGACCACCGGGCGGGCGAGACGTCGGTTGCGCGCGGCGCCGCGGCGCTGGAGGCCTTCGTCGAGGGGCGCTAGCCCGTCCCGAAATCCGTCAGCGTCCAGCCGTTGTCGCGTGCCGCTTTGGCGATGCGGCCGCCACGCCCGATCGCAAAGGCTTCGTCGGCGAGCGCGAACAGCGGTGCATCGCTCGCATGATCCGAATAGGCGCGCATATGGTGCGCGGCGCGTTGCGGGTCGGCGGCAAGCCATTCGGCGACGCGGCGCGCCTTTTCCGGCCCATAGCAATTGGTGCCGTCGAGCGCCGCGAGCCAGCTTCCGTCGGCGGCGCGCCGATGCCGGGTGGCGATGCAGGCATCGAAGCCCAGCGCCTCGGCCAGGGCGGCGGCGTAGAATTCGGGGGCCGCGGTTGCCAGCAGCAAATGATAGCCGGCGGCGCGGTCGCGGGCGATCGCCGCTCTGGCCCCCGGTTGAACGTCGGCGGGCACGCGCCAAGCGGCAAAGTCCGCAGCCAGGTGCGCCATTCGCTCCGCCGGCAGCCGCCGCCCGAGCATCAATCCGATCGCCGCAGGCTTCAACGCATCGCGGCTGTAGAGGCCCAGCGCATGGCCGGCGAGCAGTCCGAGGAAAAGCGGCGCCAGCAGAAGGCGCCAGGGGGCGCTGCGCGCGGCCGCCCACAGAAGGAAGAGCGTGAACGTCGGCGTCCGCAGCACGGTGCGATCGAGATCATAGACGGCAAGGCGAAAGGGGGCGGCGGCGTCGCTCATCGCCGCCGGGCCTAGCCGCTCGCTTGGCGTGCCGCCACCGCTTTCGCGCGTGGACCGCCGCACACCCTCTTGTCGCGGCGGTTCAATGGGGCTACGCAGCCCGCGATTGCATAGGGAGCCCGCGATATGGCCGAATTTCGTCTGCCCAAGAACAGCCGCGTCCAGAAGGGCGGCACGGTCCACAAGGCCGAGGGCGCGAGCAACGTCAAAAAATTCAAGGTCTATCGCTACAATCCCGACAGCGGCCAGAACCCGCATTTCGACACGTTCGAGATCGACACCGACAAATGCGGCCCGATGGTGCTCGATGCCCTCATCAAGATGAAGAGCGAGCAGGATTCGACGCTGACCTTCCGCCGTTCGTGCCGCGAAGGCATTTGCGGCAGCTGTTCGATGAACATGAACGGCAAGAACGGGCTCGCCTGCACCACCGCGATCGAGGATCTGAAGGGCGACATCCAGATCACGCCGCTGCCGCATATGGAGGTCATCAAGGACCTCGTTCCCGATTTCACCCATTTCTATGCGCAATATGCCTCGATCGAGCCGTGGCTGAAGACCAAGTCGACAACGCCCAGCGGCAAGGAGCGGCTCCAGTCGCCTGAAGAGCGCGAGAAGCTCGACGGCCTTTACGAGTGCATCCTGTGCGCCTGCTGTTCGACGAGCTGCCCCAGCTACTGGTGGAACAGTGACAAGTTCCTTGGGCCCGCGATCCTGCTTCAGGCCTATCGCTGGCTCGCCGACAGCCGCGACGAATATACCGGCGAACGGCTCGACGATCTCGAAGATCCGTTCCGCCTCTATCGCTGCCACACGATCATGAATTGCGCCAACGCATGCCCCAAGGGGCTGAGCCCCGCACGCGCGATCGCCGAGATCAAGAAGCTCGAGGCCGAGCGGCAGGTGTGAACGACGGAATAGAGGACCCCAAGCGCGCGGATCATTTCAGTGCCGAGGCGCTGGAGGGCGGCTGGATCAGCTGGAACCTCAAGGACGCGAGCCGGTTCAACGCCTTTATCGAACCGCTGTCGGTGCGCCTCGAAAGCCCGACCGAGGACGGCCGGCTGCGCGCTCGCGTGGCTGCAATCCGATCTGCAGGCGGCGCCGCCGCGCGGCAGCATCCTGTGGCGGATCGCCGGGCGCAAACCCGACGCGCCGCGCGGCGTCTATCTGTGGGGCGCCGTCGGCCGCGGCAAGTCGATGCTGATGGACCTGTTTTACGACCATCTGGCCATCCAGCGCAAAAGGCGCGTCCATTTCCACGCCTTCATGCTCGACGTCCACGCGCGGATGCGCGAGGTGCGCAAGAGCGAGAGCGGCGATCCGATCCCGCAGGTTGCGGCCTCTCTGGTCGAAAATGTCCGCTGCCTCGCCTTCGACGAAATGGTGGTGAACAATAGCGCCGATGCGATGATCCTCTCGCGCCTGTTCACCGCGTTGATCGCGCACGGGGTGACGGTGGTCGCGACGTCGAACCGTCCGCCCGCGGATCTCTACAAGGACGGCCTCAACCGCGAGCATTTCGTGCCCTTTATCGCACTGATCGAGGAACGGCTCGATGTGATGGGCCTTAACGGCCCGACCGATTACCGGCGCCACCGGCTCGGCGACGGCAAGCGCTGGTTCGTGCCAGCCGACGCGGCAGCGACCGAGGCGCTGTCGGCGGCCTTCTTTCGCCTGACCGATTATCCGCCCGAGGACCGCGCGCATGTGCCCTCGCTCGATCTGGACGTCGGCGGCGGGCGGACGCTGCATGTGCCCAAGGCGCTGAAGGGCGTGGCGGTCTTTTCGTTCAAGCGCCTATGCGCGGAGGCGCGCGGCGCATCGGACTATCTGGCCGTCGCGCGGCATTTTCACACGGTGATCATCGTCGGCATTCCGCGCATGGGGCCCGAGAACCGCAACGAGGCGGCGCGTTTTGTGACACTGGTCGACGCGCTCTACGAATATAAGGTCAAGCTGCTCGCCAGCGCTGCGGCCGAGCCCGATGCGCTCTATGTGGCCGGCGATGGCGCCTTCGAGTTCGAGCGCACCGCGAGCCGCCTCGCCGAAATGCAGTCCGGCGAATATCTGGCGCTAGGCCACGGCCAGGATGACGCCGCATAGCACTTTGCCCCACCGTGACGAGTTGATCGTCAGGGCGACGACATCGCGGACATAGCGGATTTCGTGCGCGATATGTCCGGCGATCTGCTCGGCAACGCGGCGCAGCGTGCGCAGGGGCTTGGGCGCCGCCGCCGGGATGCGGCCGGGGCGCGTTGGCGGCGCGGGCAGGGTTGCAAAGCCCCCGCTGCTGACTCGCGGATCGTCGGCGACTGCCCGGCACAGCGCCTCCATCCGCGCGATCGCGAGCCCGTTCGGAACCTGACGGTCGCGGCTGAGCAATTCGAAACTGTGGCTGAAGGCCGAAAACTGGATCGCGCCGCTCGCCGCCGAATGATCGAGCGCGTCGCGCATTTCCTCTTCGGACATGGCGCACAGCTGCGCGGGACGAAAGCTGTTCGCGCGGTCGCGCAGGCCGCTGACCGGCACTTCGCAAATGCCATGATGGACGCGCATGCCCAGATTGGCAGGGTCGAGCGTGATGTCGCACCCCAGCCCCTGCCAGGCGGCGTTGAAGCTGCTGTCGAAGCGGAAGCCCAGCGCGGCGAGGACGCGCAGCGTGTCGTCGTTGGCGCCGAAATTACCGGCGCGGAAGGCGGTCGGTCGGGGCGCCCCGGCACTCGTCAATATGTCGCGGGCGAGGGCGATCAGTTTCTTTTGCGCTGCGAAAGGGAAATCGCCGATATTGCGGCCGCGTAGCTTGCCGACCGGATTGAACCGCGCAAATTCCAGCCATTCGGTGTGGAGATGGAGTTGCACTTCATGGCCGCGCGCCAGGATCGGGCCGACGATCGCATCGACAATCCCGGGGCCGTGGACAAGTGCGGGCATGGGGTCGACGAAATAGACGCCTTTCAGGCCGAAACGGTCGAGCATGTCCATCTGGAAATGGATGCCGAAATCGCCGTCGCGGCAGCGCCCGAGGATCGAGCTTTCGAAATTGGCGCGCGCGCTCGCGCCGCGGCGATGAAGCCCGGCGGATAATTCGGTATCGAAGCTGATGATCGCGCGCGTCACCCGCCCGCGCTATCAGCAGCGGCGTAACGAAGCGTTAAGCGGCCGCTGCGGCTCCCCCGCAGCGATCGTTCAGGCCGATCGTTCAGGCCGACCTCTCAGAAGCGCATCGTCATCGCGACGCCGCCGCCCCCGGCATCGGCCCACGGAAAGACCTGAACCCGGTCGCTTGCGCGGCGCGTGATCAGAAAGCCCGATGCCTCGCCGATCGCGGCGCCGACCAGCACGTCATGGACATGATGTTTTCGGGCTTCGACCCGGCTCAATCCGACGAAGGCGGCAAGCGCCTGCGCGGGGAGGCCGACTTTCCAGCCATAACGGTTTTGCAGCGTCGCCGCCGCCGCGAAGGAAACCGATGTATGGCCCGAGGGGAAGCCCTTGTTGTCGCTGCCGTCGGGGCGTCGCTCGGGAAAGACCTGCTTCAGGCCGGCGGTTACGCCGGCGGCAGCGACGAGGCTGCCGCCGGCTTGCAGCGTGCCGTCCCAGTCGCTCTGGGCAAGCGGAACCCCGAATGCGGCGATCACCAGGGCGTCGCGCGTGATCGATCCCGCATCGTTCCATGTCTTTTCGCCAGCATGGGCGAGCGGCGTTGTGGCGGCGGTCAGGAGGATGGCGCAGGACAGCGCAGGGATAAAAGCTCTCTTGGTCATGGTGGCGTCGATCCTTTTGCGGGCGCAGGGCACACGGCCCCGCCTGGCGACGCCCCAAGATCGCCACCGCCTGTCTTACGCCTGTGGCCGACCGGCGCAAGCGATGTTCACGCAGCCGGTATGAATCGCTTAGGATCGCTCGCGCTTCGGTTCTGAATCGTGCCCGATCTTGCAATAACGCTATTGCGAACTATTTGCATAAAAACGCGGTTTTTCGTCCTTTTCGCGGTTGTTTCGTTAACGGAATCGGCGTAGGGCGTCGCGAGTCTTTGGGATCGGCAGGCGGCTTTGGCCCGTGGCCCCGCCGGTCTGGAAATCACTGCCGGGCTTTGCCAGGAAGGGAGTGCCGCGCGCCATGGGACGCAAGAAGATCGCTTTGATCGGAGCCGGGAATATCGGCGGGACGCTGGCGCTGCTCGCCGCGCAGAAGGAACTGGGCGACGTCGTCCTGTTCGACGTCGTCGAAGGCGTGCCGCAGGGTAAGGCGCTCGACCTGTCGCAGGTCGGCCCGATCGGCGGCTTCGACGCAAAGATCACCGGCTCGAATGATTATGCCGACATTGCAGGCGCCGACGTCATCATCGTCACCGCCGGCGTCGCCCGCAAGCCGGGCATGAGCCGCGACGATTTGCTCGGCATCAATTTGAAGGTCATGAAGGCGGTGGGCGAAGGCATCAAGGCAAACGCCCCCGACGCCTTCGTCATCTGCATCACCAACCCGCTCGATGCGATGGTCTGGGCTCTCCGTGAGTTCTCGGGTCTGCCGCACAACAAGGTCGTCGGCATGGCCGGCGTGCTCGACTCGGCGCGTTTCAGCCACTTCATCGCCGACGAATTCGACGTGTCGGTGAAGGATGTGAACACCTTCGTCCTCGGCGGCCATGGCGACACGATGGTCCCCGTCGTCCGTTACTCGACGGTCAACGGCATCCCCGTTCCCGACCTCGTGAAGATGGGCCTGTCGAGCCAGGACAAGATCGACGCGATCGTCAAGCGCACGCGCGGCGGCGGCGGCGAAATCGTCGCGCTGCTCGGCACCGGCTCGGCCTTCTATGCCCCGGCCGCCTCGGGCATCGCGATGGCCGAAGCCTATCTCGGCGACCAGAAGCGCATCCTGCCCTGCGCTGCCTATGTCGACGGCCAGTACGGCGTCGATGGCCTCTATGTCGGCGTGCCGGTGATGATCGGTGCGGGCGGCGTCGAAAAGATCGTCGAGATCGAACTCGACGATGCGGACAAGGCGGGCCTGCAGGTGTCGGTCGATGCGGTCAAGGAACTGCTCGACGCGTGCAAGAATCTGGACCCCAGCCTGGCATGATTGCGGTGCCCCTGCGAAGGCAGGGGCCCATCACCCGCGCTCGAATGATAGGGCCGTCGGTGAGTTGAAAATCTGGAGATGGGCCCCTGCCTTCGCAGGGGCACAGAGAATGGAACAAAACGTATGAGCATCCTCATCGACAAGAATACCAAAGTCATCACGCAAGGGATGACCGGTGCCACCGGCACTTTCCACACCGAACAGGCGCTTGCCTATGGTACGCAGATGGTCGGCGGCGTGACGCCGGGCAAGGGCGGCACGACGCACATCGGTCTGCCGATGTTCGACACCGTCGCCGAAGCGAAGGCAACGACCGGCGCGACCGCGTCGGTCATCTATGTGCCGCCGCCGTTCGCGGCCGATTCGATCCTCGAGGCGATCGACGCCGAGATCGAGCTGATCGTTGCGATCACCGAAGGCATTCCGGTGCTCGACATGGTCAAGGTGAAGCGCGCGCTGTCGGGTTCGAAGTCGCGGCTGATCGGCCCGAACTGCCCCGGCGTGCTGACCCCCGACGAATGCAAGATCGGCATCATGCCGGGCAGCATCTTCAAAAAGGGCAGCGTCGGCGTCGTCTCGCGTTCGGGCACGCTGACCTATGAAGCGGTGTTCCAGACCACCAACGCCGGCCTGGGCCAGACCACCGCGGTCGGTATCGGCGGCGACCCTGTCAACGGCACCAACTTCATCGACGTCCTCGAACTTTTCCTTGCCGACGAAGCGACCAAGTCGATCATCATGATCGGCGAAATCGGCGGCGATGCCGAGGAGCAGGCAGCGCAGTTCCTGATCGACGAAGCCAAGCGCGGCCGCAAGAAGCCGATGGTCGGCTTCATCGCGGGCCGCACCGCGCCTCCGGGCCGCCGCATGGGCCACGCCGGCGCGATCGTGTCGGGCGGCAAGGGCGACGCCGAAAGCAAGATCGCCGCGATGGAAGCCGCCGGCATCACCGTGTCGGCCAGCCCGTCGGAACTCGGCACGACGCTTGCCGAAGTGCTGAAGGAACGCGTCTGATC
>LULO01000513.1_pt1 | contig 12129 bp, 20 predicted proteins | sample 728121 | NCBI WGS metagenome assembly LULO01 (sample SAMN03860287, study PRJNA289734) | marine metagenome | biome: seawater column; feature: ocean; material: water; isolation source: Red Sea water column Station 149 - depth 50m | place: Saudi Arabia: Red Sea | collected 2011-10-15 | depth 50 m | reverse complement strand
CGTCCTCTGGCATCTTGCAATCTCTCGCCTCAAGCCATTCTTTTGCTCTAAACCATAACTCGTCACGCAGCTTCATATAGCGTTGTCCAAGAGCCGGACTTTCGGCTACGTTTACGCCTCGTGCCGGAAGGTCTAATTCTATTAGTCTATCTACTACGCCACTGCCTAGTCCTATGGAGTCAATCAGAATATCGGATGGGCGTTGGTCATAGGGTACCGACTCATATTCAGCAAGAATAATACCCACTGTCTCCATGAGGTCTTTCTGTGACCAGTTCTTAATCGGCTCAAGTAAAACATTGCCTTTGCGTTTGGCAAGGGCTGATCTATCAGAGCCAAAGCGTGATATATCTACGCCCCATATGGGCTGTACTTCTTGTGCTTCTACCTCTCTCTTTATTGCGTCTTCGAGAAGATGTATCGGTATTATCGTATCGTCATCCTGTAATGGGGGAAGACCCAAACAACGTATGCGAAAGATATTGCTGTCTTCACCATATTGACGCTTCATGTCCTCTATCCAGTCTTTCGATACCATCTCAGAGTCATAGCAAGACACAGTCATTGTATGCCATCTATGGAACACCAGAGGCTTCTTCTACAATGAAGGAGAGAGAGCCATCAACTTCCGGTGTACCATGAAAACCCTGTAGGGCTTCTGGAGAGTCTCTTCGTGCTGTACGTGCAACGGCAAAAGACTCTTTTACATTCTTTAGCGTTATTTTATCAGACGCAAAAACAAGCTCCTTCTGAAAGCCTGTGGGAAGGCGTTTTGCCCATTTCTGTAGTTCACTCCAGAGGACTTGCTCTAGCTGGTTAGCAGAGTTGGCTGTACAGGGTACTTTGCAAGGTACTCTTGTGAGTAAAAGCCAGAGGATAACCCATGATAGGAAGGCTGTCTTGCCTACGCCATGAGAGGAGCGTATGGCAACTCGTGGCTTTGTGGCTATTGCGTGAAGGGCTTCTTCTTGCCATTTCTGGGGTTTGGCATTGAGGCACGTAGTCACAAATAAAACAGGGTCTTTGCGTAGAGCGAGGAGGGTGTCGGACATATCGCTCATAATTTTTTTTCGCCTATGGGTGGTAGAAAGAGCCACAACCCCGAGGGGGGGTCATGGCAGTTTGAAGGAAGGGTACAATGAAAAAATACTCGTTACGGATACAAAGACTCAATGCGCTGATTTGGGAGGGTGTGAGTCAATGTGGGGGTATACAAATACACAGATGCCCGCGCATATTTTTGCGTGGGGGGGTGTATCTGTACATTACAAAATTGCTGCTAAAATCTGCTGGCTAACCACTATATGTTGTGTTTGGTCTTATATTCTCTGTTAAATAATTATTTGTAAAAAGTTAAGTGTTTGTTTTTGTTACATAAAAGAGCAACTAGGCGCATATTGCAGATTATGTTATTTTTTATTTATCGTCTGGCTTAACGTCTATGGTCTTCTCGTTTTGCTCTTTTATAAGGGCGTTCTGCTCTGCGATCCTACCAGCTACGTCCTCAAGAGCTAGCTTGAACTCGGAGCCAAAGCTATCCATGTTCAATTGCTGTGGTAGGAATTTACCCATTAAATTCAATGTCTTAGACGCATCGACCTCTAATTGATCGGCTAATAATTTATGTAAAGGCTTCTTTCTACGCTCTAAAATCTTGAAAGCAGAGGTCAATTCGCCACGAATTTTCTCTACAAGTTGCTGTCCACCACCACTTCCAGCCGGTCTACCACCTTTATTCTTTGGCTTTTCTACTGCGTCAAACATAGTTTAAAACTTAAAAGATTGTTTATTTTGAATAATTTATTGAAATTTATACTCCACAGCCACTTCAGGCTGATTATATCAATTAAGACACGACTAACTCACATTTGTCTACGTTTATAGATGTTAGTTATGCGTTACTAATCACGAAAGCCTTAATTTATTGGCTATTTCATCGAGACCTTCCACTAAAAATCTGTATCTTTTCCTCTTCAAATCACATTCTCCAATGGCCTCATGCTCTACAGCCACGCTAAAAACCACCTCACATTGCCCCTTTGTCATGCACTCTAGCACCTCTTCCAGCTTCTCCTTCGCCCTGAGACTTGCCTCTTGCTGAGACTCTGCATCCATACCGGAACCCCTCACTGTGGTATCCAAGATATTCCTCTGGCTACTTCTCTGCCAATATGCCAGATATCTTTTCTCAAAAACCTTACACGCTTCGAACTGTGCCGGAGTGAGCTTCTCTCTGTGATACGCTCTGTGATAGGGCGTACTATCCTGGTTGACGTACACTTTGCTGTCACCCTTCTTGACACGCCTTTGCTCATACCATCCATGCTGCAACACAAAACTATTTGGCTTTTCCACCTTTTCTCTCCTTGATCGCAATACCTTTGGCTATGCCACCATATCCAATCACATCAGAAATGGAGTCCAGGTGATAAGGCGTTTTCATTAGTCGCGCTACTTTCACCAATATCATCAGTATCGGAATATCAACAGCCTCAATCCTATCTCTTCCTTTCAGATACACATTGAACAAGTCAGCCGTATCTTGCATATTCGCTAGAGGCTCACCATAATTCTTTCCTCTCTCCGATATCAACTTTCCAACCTCCGATATCAAAGACCCATAATCTACATTCATTTCTCTTTCTCCTTCAATTTATCGTGGTGGAACTAAAACCCCCACTTACACCACCACCTCCACGATGTACGTCCCTAAAGGGACGTACTGTCGTGGTGGAAGTAGATTTGGTGTTATTCATGTTGTGGATTGCCTACGTTTTGTCGTGGATTGGCGTGGAATTAACCCTATCTTCTTCATCTTACGCAACTTCTCTTTAGTCTCAGGTTTCAGCACTCTCAACTGCTGCATCCTCTCATCTTTGGTGATAGGTTTTAGTGCAAATATTTTGTCATAATCGTCTTTGGTCACCCTTTTAGCCTCCTATATTCAATCCTCACATTATTGCTTTTGGCTATAGAAATAGCCCACTCCATGCCAGTTGTTATGCCGTTATCGAAATACACAGCTAACAAGTCTGCATCCTTATGCCATTCAAAAGACGTTTGGATACCCAACTGCCTTTCCTCAGGCTTATTATCATCCAACACTTGCGTATAGAGTAAATGGAACGCTAAAGGGCTTTCCCCCCTGTCTAAGCTATCCTTTAGACACTTTCGTGCATACGCTTCATTAGCCTTTACATCGCCACTATAAGGGCTTTCTATTACTACTTTCATAGCTCCATCACCTCTTGCTCTGGTTGTGTGTAATCTACAAATAAATCCGGCTGCTGGTAGGCTTTTTCTATGCGCTGACAAGCTATATCGAAATACTTTTGGTCAAGCTCTACGCCTATAAATTTACGCCCTCTTTTAGCACACGCCACGCCAGTAGTACCTGAACCCATAAATGGGTCTATAACGACTCCATTTGTCCACTCGACAACAGCAATAATAAGCTGCAAAGGTTTTTCCGTTGGATGAAACTCATTACCAGTCCTTTTGCAAAAAATAACGTCAGTCGGTCTTTTATTTGGAAAGTAATGATTTGCGCCTTTATAAAATAAACATACCTCTGTTTGCCTTGCGTGTTCATGTTGCAAGTCACCCATAGACCAATTATTTTTCACCCAAGTAATTAAGCTATTAGGTTTATTAACCTGATACAAATTATCCCATCTGCAAAAAACATAACTACTATGCTTTGCCTCAATGGATGCCGCCCACCTTAATAATTCATAACCATCATCATTATGTATTTTCTCATATTTCTCTTTTCTATGATTTGACACAAAGTTCATTCCATAAGGAGGGTCAGTAACCACAGCATCAACATTATCTATTTGTGAGATAATATCCTTACTATCGCCACAATACAGCGTACAATCCCCTATGATTACTGGATTACTCAATGATATTCTTCCCCTGGCAGTAATGCTTTACATCACGCCCACTACGTCCGTCATGCTCGACATAAGTATCCACAACCCCAGTCCGTACCCACTCCTTGAGTATCGTAGAAGCCTTACTCCTCGCCAATTTATCACTATCCTTGATATCCAACTCCAACACCTCAATAATGATCTTCCCAGCCCAATTCTCAGCCCTTGGACTATGCTTTGGCCTTTCACTCTCAATCCGTCTTTGTATCCTTCTACCCAACTCCACAGACATCCCAGAGAACGCATCAGGAAACTCCCACTTCACCAAAACCGCACAGCTATCGCCATTATCCAGAGCATGAGACTTTTTCTCAAACCACAGTGCTTTATCCATAGGTCTCGCCAGATTGCTCTTTCCCACCTCAACCCTGAAGTGATTGACATGGCTCTCAAGACCCGCCTTATCCGCTTCTTCCTTCGTCATAGGAGACAGCACCCTGGCACTTCTCACTGCTGCTATAAGAGAAGACCCACCCCTAGCACTTTCTACATTTGTGTCTAATCCATTCCCTTTTCTCGTATGATGCACCAACTCAATAGATATCCCACAGCTATCAGCCAAATCCGATAGCCTCTTCGCCAATGTCCGAAAGACTTCATTGGTCTCTCCACTTGTGGTCATATTCGCCAATGGGTCTGCACAGAAGACATCAATGCCTTTATCCTTACAGAAGTCCTCAAGGAGCTTAAAACTCCCCTCGTTGATCTCTCCTTCAAATCCTTCACTCAACAGAAGGTCATAATCTCTACCTGACGCTATATACAGATGATCGACCAACTCCTCTTGCGGTACATCGAAATGCTCACACGTTGCCACACAACGCCTCTGTATCTCTTCCATTGGGTCTTCTCCATTGAAGTACAGAACCTTCAGCCTTTGCGGTGGCTCTACACCCAACAGATTGCGTCCAGTAGCCATCGCTATCATTTCCGTAAGACACAAGGTAGATTTACCTACACCCCCTGTAGCGATGGTAATGCTAGCGAAATTCCGTATGTAATGATTGTCATAGAGAAACCTACGCGGTGGTATAGTCATTGCGTCTACCACAGTCCATGATTGAAACGGCACTGTACTCTCAGGCTTACACTTGATTGAAGGGGCATCCTTTACGAGCTTATCAAACTCTTCCTTAGACCCTAGCCACCCAAAGTAATCGGTTATATCTTCCTTCTGATTAGCCACAGGCAGATGCACCACCTTTAGGCTACTGCATACACTCTTGAGCTGCTCTACAACCTTTTCTGCGTGTTTGCGCCCCTCATCATCGTTATCCGGCACAATCACACAATCCCTTCCTGAGAAATGGCTATTAATCTCTGGCTTCCAGTTACTAGCCCCAAAGCAGTTCGTAGTAGCCACATACCCCATCTTCGCCAAAGTATTTGCGTCTTTCTCGCCCTCAACGATATAGATTATTTCATCACGCCTATCATATATATCCTTCAGCCTGTAAGGTACTTGCACAACCCCCTGTAGATTCCACACATAGCCGGTTCCATTCATTCTGCGAGGCCGAAACGTCTTAGGCTCAAAACGTACTACCTCGTAGAGCGTCTTCCCATCCTTATCAGTGTAGGGATATATATCTTTAATATTATCTCTTGTCTTTGGCTCTTCGTATTTCTTCAAATAATCCACATGATCGCTGACATATCTCTTAACGAGGTCAATTGTGCCACCACCTTCGTTGTCCTCATGTGAAAAAAAAGTTCCCTTCTCCAAATCCACCGACATTGAGCCATATGTTCCAAAGCGCAGCTCCTTATCTGTCGACAATTTCTTGTTAGGCTCTCCTAATAAATCTAATGCTATTTCTTTTATGTGGTTTTGAATCATGGCAAATCCTCAAAGTAGGAAATGACACTTCTACAATTCTTCTTAGTTGATATTGGGTCTCGTACCTGATTAATAGCCTCTGCAAGACGCACACATTCTTTATGATTATCAAACACCAGGCGATGCACTTGAGTCTCCATTGACTCAACATCTGTAATCGTAATGATAAACATGGTGTATGTAAGTATCTCTATCATTACACGCCACACATTCCATCACACTCATCAAGAAAAGACAGTTGCCCTTTATCTTCAGCGTTCTCAAAATCAACTTCATCTAATGGCTTACAAGACCTATGAACAAACTGTTCTTGCTTGAATGTTGGTAGTTTTCTTATTTTTCGATCAAACTGTACCGCATCTTCAAATGATTTGGGGTCATTTAACTTCATGTCGCGCCACAAATTGTTGTCGTGAAATGGACAAGCAATACAAGCTGACTTAGCTAAATTTCTGTTTGGATAATGTGCCTCAAACCAACTTAAACACTGATGCCTACGCATTTCCTTCTCTATCAAAGGAAACCTATGATAAATAAATTTATCTCTACTTTCCTTCATTCTTTGCATTTCATCCCATGAAATACCAAGCCATGTTTCAGATATTTGCGCTTTTGCTTTCTCTTTATATTTTAGACCAAGTAATTCTCTTGTCTTTTTTTTAAGAGGTACAATTTTATATTCATTAGTACATTGTCTCATTCCCATACCTCCCTCAGAGGTAAAAAATGGCATTGCTACAAACCTATCTCCTTGTGAATTTAAACCTCTCTCTATATCGTCTTTTATATTTCCTTGAGCAACTCTATAAGTAGGGAAGGGAAGTTGCTTTTCTAACCAATCCAAATGCTCATATACACCCTCTGGCTCATAGCCAGTATCAGCGAATATGGCACAATCAGGCATTGGTGTTATCTCGCCCTTTGCAGCCATGAGAGCCATAACTGTACTTTGTACCCCAGCACCTAATGAGATGATGCGAATAGTAGGATTTGGATGTGGCTTGCTAAGTTCCATTGATGGCTCAAAAAAAAAGAGGGGGCAGTTACGCCCCCAGTTCACAGGTATTCGTTAAAAGGGTATCTCGTCATCAGGTAGATCAGGGTTTGCATCCTGAACCACAACGGCTTCCTCTTTTACTGGTGGCTTATCTGTCATGGTATGCCATGACTTGACTTCAAACTCTGGAATACGCGTTTGCCCTTGCCCTATTTTTTCTAATCTTGCGCCTGTGTAAGATAGCAACACGGCTTTGCCCTCATTCTGTTTTACCTGTCGACCAACGACATTCCACAACTCAGAAAAGCCTTTCATAACACCTACGCCATTAGCAGACCATTCGCGCCATCCTTTATCCTTGATCTTTAGCATTACTGAAAACCCACGCTTATGATCTGGGGAAGGGGAAGGGGCTTTCTTGCCTAGCTTCTCATCCCATGTCCATTCTGGAGCTTGTCCTTCAGTTATCTTGCCCCAACCCACTTTTAAGCTACTTGGGTCTAATAATACATCCCCTAGCTGCACCTCATCACCATCGGCAATCCACGCATTAACACTTGGCTTGAAGCGTATATACTCACTGTTACCCTCAGACATTAATCCTAAATCAATGACTTCATTCATTGTTATCTCCTTCTATTTCTGTTTCTGTTGCTTTGAAGCCCAGCATCCAGCCCATATCTTTTGCGAACTGAATCATGACTTCCTCTGGTATGACGTACAGACGTTTCTTGTTATCAGCCCTACAGATCAACATCTTTGCGCCATCTTGCTCTAGCCACTTGTATAAAGACGCAAACCCAGTTCCGTTCCTACGCCTTTTAACTTCGACCAGAAGCCCATTTAGCTCGACATCGCCAGCTAAATTCTTTCCCCAGTGCTTGTATGCACCGCTTCCTAATATTCTTTTGCATGGCACTCCTAGTCCTTGCCATAGCTTGACTACCTCTCGCTCGACCTCATACCCACGCCTTTTATTCGTCACCATAATAAATATTCCTTGCATTGGTTACGGCTTCAGCAAGGTTATTTTCTTTAATCTTTTGCTTGAGCCTTTCCTGTATTCTGGCGTTCAATCCTTCTCTGAGAACTTCATCTGCCACTTGCGACATAGACTTATAGGTATCGGCTTGCGCTTCCTCTTTAAGCATCCTTCTCGTCTCTGGACTCAATAATAAGATTTGTTGTTCACTTTCACTCATGCCTACACCTTATATAATTTTTATATAATATATATATATTGATGTTGAAAAAGGATTATAGATGTATATGATAGGTTAATAGATGTAACATTTACGTTAAAAGGAGAAGGAAATGAAACAATGACACTTGCCATAGGATACAAACGTATCCGTTACGGCTCTAATGAAGGAGCAATGCTTGACGAGGAGATCGTAGAGTTTTGCAAGACCCTTGGGTTAGAGCTACTAGAAATATTTACAGACACGTTTCGCAGTGCTGTAACAGATAAAAACATCTCTGGACTCAAAGAAGCGATACAAGCCGTATTCGTAAATAAGGATTGCGTCTTGGTAACATCAACGCTTTTGGAGATGGAAGAAAACCTACCCTGTGTGGAGTACATCATAAAGACAAGAGTACCAATGCGCTCCACCAAAGACCCTGACATGGATGTTGTGTCAATTAGGGGATTTATTCACAGAGCAGAGAAAATGATTATTCATAGAAGGGAGAAACACGCTCAAAGAATAAAGAGGGGGCATGAACACGCTAGACGCTATGGAAAGAAGTTTGGCAGCAAGAAGATACTTGAGGCTGTAAAGAAAGCCTCAGTGGTCAAACGTGAGTCCGGTGATGCGTTCAGACGCAAGATAATGCCTCACATAAAGGAAATAATGGAGAAGGAAACGCCACCAGTTACCCTTGCAATGATTAAGAGGGGATTGGAAAAGAGAAACATTGTCACTCGGACTGGGAGTAGAACGTGGCACGTAACAACCATCAGAAACTATCTCAGGAAGGAGAGGGGCGATGAATAAGAAAGTAGACCTAAATGATCTTAAAATATTTAATTCACCAGACGATCTTGCGGAGTATCACTACTTCCCAAAAATATTAAAGCGTACCCTTGAGTTTGATTTAGCCGTTCATAAAAAGCTATTTGAAACCAAGCCACACATTGTCGATGAAATAGATGGTAATTGGATAGCTTTTTTAAATAGAGGTGTCTTTCACAGGGCGTTTACACGAGCCGTATCCGAGGCACGAGCCAAAAATACGTGGTATACATTGAAGGAAATATCTTCCAAGATATTTTCCAGCGAAAAATCAGTACGCAATATCTTCAATGAGTGTCGTGATTCAAAGATGATTAATTGGAGACATGATGGTAATCGCCTTATTTTACAAGCCAATGATAGATGTTTTCGTGTGTGGAAACGCTACACAAGAAATATTATTTTTACAATTACAGAAGAATTTGACGATCTGTTTCGTGATATGCAAGAGTATCAAAGGCTCAAAAACATGGTAGACCCTACCAGGTTAGACCCCCAAAAAAAGGAAGAGGCTACCAATTGATTTATCCTTTACCACACATTTATACTACAAGGAGTAACGCTTGATATGGATGATGAATTGAAACATGAGATTAAATATCACGAGAGGCGATTGAGTCCAAAGTCGATGCAAGAGCGTGTTCGACAGGAACGGCACTATAGAAAAACTGGTGGAAGCGAAACGTATTCCAAAAGAATTTCTGTGCCGTGTTGCCATCCAAGTCATTTCAAAAATGCTTTGGTTGTGTTTCGCGATTTACTAGCACGATTAGAGCAAATTGAAGTAGAACGGCAGCAATCTAATACATCAGATGTCACTACCTTATATTCCTTTGGACAAGCTATTCATGATTGCAACTCAGAGGTAAAAAGACTTGCTGATTATTCTCTAAAGTATCCTAAAGCTCCGTATGTCGACTTTCGGAATACGCGATAGGAAACAACGCTGTAAGTGATGTGTCTTGTAGATGAACACATTTAGTAAATGCAAATGATTGATTTTATTGCATAATAATATTGAGCAGAAGTAACGAGTAAGAGAGTAGGAGTTGAGATAGTTGGTATAAATGATTGATTATCTTGGATAATATTAATAACGGCTGGGTAATTGGGTAAAGTCTATTTGGCGCATAATATATATTTGGTTAAGACCAACGCCAGACTAGACAGACTAACCTGACTAACCAGCCTAACTAAAGAGGTTAGGTTATGTTAATAGATTTATGTAAGTTAGTATTTATTATAGTGGGTCTTATTATTTTAGCGTATCTTCCTGTAATCCATGCGAGTTCGTCATCATGGTAGGGAAGATTACAGATAATGAATTTTTATCAGGGTCACTCATTCCGGCATTGATGGATGATAACCCTTTTATGACTCCAAACACCCTTTTGACTAATATCTTAGGGCAAAGAGGGATTGCACCTTTTAAAGTCCAAGAAGTAGAGCAAAACGAGGCTATGGAGTGGGGTGATATACATGAGCCAAATATAATTAAGAAAACGGCTGATAGACTAGGCATCGATAATTATACAGATAAAGTGCGAGTGCCATATCACTATCATCATGATGGCAAAAAGCTCTTCTCTGTGTCTTTGGATGGTATCCTTCATGTACCTAGCAAAAAGACTATCACTATAGATGATAGATCAACATTTGCGCCACAAGGTTTAAACATAGACTTTGTGATTGAAGGAGATGGAAACTTAGAGGTTAAAACGACAAAAACCTACTTTCGTGATGTACCACAACCTTATTTGGGAGTATGGCAGTTACAGGCTGGTCTGATGGCTACAAAGCGTAAATGGGGAGTCATAGCTATCTTGTACAGTGGCTCTCAGTTGTGTCTGTACTTCTACAAAGAAGACGCAGAAATGCATGAGGCTATTGAGAAGGGGGGAGAGATAGGAGACTATATGTATCCATCAAAAGACCCAAATGATTTAGCTTTGGTCTTTGATAGCCATGATAGTGATGCACCTATAGTTGATCTTGCTAATGTTGGTGATGAGATACTTGAAATACATCAGCTTAAAAGCATGATTAAGACCTCTCAGGAACGCATAAAAGAGCTTGAGGCTGTTGTGATGAAGGAGTTGGGTAATAGTGAGGAAGGAGAGTTATACAACAATCTTGGGGAAACATCGCACAAGGTTAAATGGATAACCAGGCACTATAAGGCGCAACGTCCTACAATGACAAAAGCCAAGCCGGAGCGTTATGAGAGAGCAAAGTCTTTAACAATTAAGGAGATGTTGTGATGGTACAGTTTGCTAATGAGTCTCAAAAGAAAGTGTACTTGTTTATTAGCGAGTACCTAGAAGAGCATGGCTTCTCACCCTACTATAAACTTGTATCTGAAGCCACAGGACTATCGGTAATGCAAGTTGGTAGAGTCGTTAATAAACTTATTGATAGAAAGATGCTGCAACGCATTAGCGCAAAGCAAGGGTTAGTGATGCCTAAGTCAACTCAAAGTGAGGCGCATCAATAAAAGGTCTTCTTCCCTGTGACCTTCGGAGATCAATGTATTGTGTCATCATTGCTTCGGAGGTCATATCTTGTTCACGCATACTATTGATATGCCAGCTTGCCCCCCAACGTAAATCAACCTCTGTCTCCTCACTTGCCTCTTTCATAGCATCAGCTATCTCGTCATAGAGGTTCAATTCCCATGACGCTCGACCATCAATATACGCCATCAAGTCTACAGCTTTCCCTTCGAGGTGCTTACTCTTCATAGTTTTACTTGCGCCTTTGGCAACGAGAGCCTCTTGCTCCTCAACAGTTCTCATTCCACAGATAACACCAAAGTCAATCTTTGTCTTTTGTATTGCTAGTTTTACTGTCTCTTGGAGTGCTGCGTCTACGCCAGCTAATCGTTGGAAACTTCTTTGGCTTAGTTTGAACATTCTCTTCCTCTTCTTTTTTCTGGATGTAATTAACCCATTCAAGGTTCATATCGGACGCAAAACGACAGTAGTTACATACGCTGTCTTCATGCTTTAATTGATGACCGCAGACATTACATTTGATTTGCGTCACTTAGACTTTCTAGTCTTCTTCTTGCGTGAGGTACTTTTTTTCTGTGGGAAGATAGACATTATAAAACGCTCCACAGTCGATACACAGGAGCTTAGTAAGCCTTGTATATTTTTCATTAAATATTTCATCAAAGTCCTCATGCTCTGTCTTTATTGTGTCTCCGTCACAATGAAAGCATTTCATTTCTTTTTACGCATATTGATGAATTTTGCAGCAGAGCGTGTAGCAAAGGTTGCTGATATAATGATGCCTAAAGAGTATTGATACCACTCCGGCATCTCAGCCAATGCC
>LULO01000565.1_pt1 | contig 12136 bp, 13 predicted proteins | sample 728121 | NCBI WGS metagenome assembly LULO01 (sample SAMN03860287, study PRJNA289734) | marine metagenome | biome: seawater column; feature: ocean; material: water; isolation source: Red Sea water column Station 149 - depth 50m | place: Saudi Arabia: Red Sea | collected 2011-10-15 | depth 50 m | reverse complement strand
GAAAAGCACTAGCATTAAAAGCTTGGGGTTTTGGTTCTGTTGAGGCCGCTAGAAACTTTGCAAACAGACATAAAAAATCTAAATAGGAGAATATCATGCCGGGTAAAAAATATAAAAAAATGAGTAAGTCAAAAAAGGTTACTAAACCTAAAATGCCAAAAGGTAAAAAAAAACTATATTAAGTGCTAAGCAGAAAACTTTACCAAAAAAGTTACAGCAAGCAATTATGAAGTCTAAGAAAAAGAAAAAATAGTGGCAGGAACAGCAAAAAAGAAAGACCCCGCAAAGTGGGCTAGGGCAAAAGCTAGGGCAAAAGCCAAAATGGGTGGAAAACACTCTGCTAGAGCTATGCAACTTGCTGTTAAATACTACAAAGATGCTGGCGGAACCTACTCTGGAAAGAAATCATCTGGCAACAAGCTTAAAAAATGGGGCGACCAAAAGTGGGATTATGTCTCAAAAGGCGATAAAAAGAAGCCAAAGTCAAAAAGAGGTCGTTATCTGCCAAAATCTGTTAGAGAAAGTCTTTCTCCCTCCGAAAAAGCTAGTACAAATAGAAGAAAACGCGTTGCAAACGCTAGGTCACGTAGAAAAGCTAAATACAGTAAGTCAATTGCCAGAAAAGTACGTAATGCTTAGACATGAAAGTTGAATGTCGGGGCAAAACGTTTGATGTATATACTGAAGAAGAGGCTAAACAAGAAAATATAACACCAATAGACGACTGGAGAACCGCAAAAGTAGGCGATTGGATAAAAACTCAGGATGGAAAGGTTATTCAGGTTATTGGAAGAAGAGAAGAAAACCCTTCAAACGTTAAAAAGTCTTATATTTTTATTCGTACTGGATATGGCGAATGCGGTGTCCACAAAAAACACGTATATGCTCAGGAGCAACCAAATTATTATCGTGATAAATACTATTTTGGAAAAGATTTAATAAAAAACGTAAGACCAACTGCAAAACAGAGAACATTTGTAGATGCCTTATTCTTAAAAGGTAAGACAGATAAGCTTGGAATGTGGGATTCTGAGTCTATTATTCTTGCCTACCAGTCAATTTATAAAGATAATAACCCTGAGCAAGCTTTGCGTCGTGGTATGGGTATATTAAAAAGAAAACACATAAGGGAATACATTGCTATGAATATGAGAGACAAGCTAAGTGCATTAGGAATGGATGATGATTATGTTGCGAGTCAATATAAGAATATTATTGAAGATATAGATATGCCCCCAGCTACTAAATTAAATGCATTGAACAGGGTAAGTGATATGCTTGGACATCTTACCAAGGAAAAGAAAGAAGAACAAATTGAAGGTGTATTTGCATTATCTGATGGTGATATAAAAAAATTAGCTACTGTAAGAAAGTCTATTGCGGAAACAACGTATGGCACAAAAGATAATAGAAACGAAGAAATTCACACATCATCAAGAGTCCAAGAGTAAAGATGTAGACACATCTCAGCCGGGCTTGATAAATATTGACAATGAGCAGTATTTTGTAGATGGTGAAGTTGCTAAGTTTATTCTTGAATTACTTGAAGAACTAGATTCCTATAAAGAACAATTAAGTTTGTTACAAAAAGTTACAGGTGAGCATGGCGAAAGCTGAAACAAAACAATCTATGCTAGAAGCAATGTATCTAGATATATTTACATTTGCTGAAGTATTATTTGGAGACCCTGATAACTCTATGCATTATCACTGTAGGTCTAAATCACCTGATTTTCATAGAGAAATAGCAAAAACCTTAATTGACATGAATAGCGGAGATAAGCTAGCTGTTGTAGCACCTAGAGACCATGCTAAGTCTACCTTTATAAATTTAATATATCCTTTACATAGAATACTTTTTGGTGAAGAAAGATTTCTTTTGTTGATTTCAGAATCTGAAATGCAGTCAAAGTACAACTTAGAAGCAATTGGTAACGAAATTGAATTTAATCCTAAGATAAAATATTTTTTTGGAGATAGAAAAGGCCCTATATGGGGCAAAGAAGAAAAAGAAATAGTAGGCGGTATAGATGAAAATGGCAGGCCAAATGTTATGTGTAAGTGCCTTATACGTGGTACAGGTCAAAAAGTTCGTGGTTTAAAGTATGGAGCATATCGCCCAACTCTAACAATAATTGACGATGGGGAAGGTGAGTCAAATAGCACTACCCCTTCTGCAAGAGATAAATTTAGAAGATGGTTGAACGCCGCAGTTATTCCCGGTAGTGGAGATGCAAAGCTTGTATTTATAGGTACAATTGTAGATACAGATGCATACTTAAACAGAATCGCTGGCCCTCTAGCATATGATAAAGAAGGTAATTATAAGGTCAAGGGTTGGAAGTCTTTGTTTTTTCAAGCAGTTCCACAGGATTTACCTCATGGAAAGTTTGGAACTTCAGGTAATGAGTTTACAGATAAGAAAGGCAATGTAAAAGTATTGTGGCCCGATAGAAGACCTTACTCATGGCTTATGGGAGAGAAAGAAAGATTAAAGTCCGAAGGCGATATTGCATATTTTTACCAAGAGTATCAAAACATTCCGGTTGATGACAGCTTTCGTATATTCAAACAAAAAGATATGCGTTACTGGGAAGGTCGTTATATGTATGAAAAAGACCAAAGTTTTATTATGAGAACCGATGAAGGCAGAAGAGTTCAGTTGCCAGTAAATATTTTTTTAGGAGTTGACCCAGCATCAAGCGAAAATGTAAAAGCTGACTATACTGTTATTATGGTTATAGCTGTAGATAAGGAATATAATATATATGTTCTTGACTATTTTAGAGGTCAAGTTGCTCCTATGGATGGAGCAGACAAGTTATTTGAGCTAGCAGATATGTATCATCCTAGAGATATTAAAATTGAAGAGACTGGTCATGTTATGCTAGCAGATTATGTTAGAAGACACTCAAAGGAAACTGGAAGGTTTTATAATATAAACACAAGAAAGGCTATAAAGGCAAAGTATTACCGAATAAAGCAAATGCAACCGCATTTTGCATCTCATTCTGTATTTCTAAAAGAAAGCCATGAAGAGCTAGAAACAGAGTTGTTAAACTTCAAAGAGCATGGTACATTTAAAAAAGATACGCTAGATGCACTTCGCTGGGCTAGTTTAGTGCTGCGGATTTTGTTGATGCTTAATGGGTAATTTTGATATTGATTTAAACTTCGGTCAAATATACGAAGAAAAAATAAGAGAGCTTTTTGAGGGCGAAGGAAGTATAGAAGTAAAAACTGAAAGAGATATTTGGGCTGATACAGGCAATATTGCTATAGAAATACGCTCAAGAGGTAAACCTTCAGGCCTATCAACTACTGAAGCAAAGTGGTGGATTCATGTATTTACCATAGAAAATGATGTAAAGTTCATGCTGATGTTTAGAGTTGATAAACTAAGAAAAGCAGTTAAGTATATGTATTTAAACGACTTAGCGCACAAAGTAAATGGCGGAGATGATAATACTTCTGAGTTATTATTAGTACCAATATCAACTTTAATTTTATTAAATAAAAAATTTTGAATATTGGGTTCTAGTTTTGTAAGATTATAACATAACATATGTTAGACTTACGTAAGCTAGAAACAAAAGAAATTTCGGCGGAAGAGGTAAGGTCGGACTATTTATTGTTCGAAAGCTCTTCTAGCGAATATCGTTATCAAATGGCGGAAGACCATGAGTTTTATTTAGGTTCTCAACTTACAAGGTCTCAAAAGAATTACTTGCTCAGTGTGGGTCAGCCCCCCGAAGCTAACAACAAAATACGTCCCGCCGTCGAGCAGGTTTTAGCGAATATCGCCGCATCTGCTCCTGAATGGGATGTTCACGCTGTGGGCAAAACAGACAATGATGCGGCGTTCGTCTTTGACCAACTACTTGATAAAATATGGTACGAATCTGATGCGGATGTACATTTTAGACAGGCTTGTAAAGATTTTATTGTTAAGGGTATAGCTTATATGTATATATACCCTGATTACCAAGGAGATGGTGGACTTGGAACAATCAAAGTAAAAAGAATGCCACCTGAGTCTATATTTGTTGACCCAAACAGTTCTTTACCAGATTTTTCAGATGCTAGCGCAATTATATACTCTGACTTGCATACAAAAGAACATTTAAAAATTTTATTTCCACAATATGCAAAACAAATAGACGATGCCAAAGAAGACCACTACAGAAACGAACAAAGTTCTGGTAAATACTCAAGAGATTTTATTGAAACAAAAGGCAATGGCGTATTAGACCATCAAAGCAGGGTAAGGAAATATTGTTACTTTGTAAAAGTAAATGTACCTCATGCTCTTATTCTAGATACAAATACTGGCAGAACTCAAACTTATACTAGGGATGAGTATAAAGAACTTGTAAAAGATGAGCAATACGAAGAATTTATTAAACAAGGAATTATTACAGAACAACTTGTTTACAAAACAAGAGTTAGAGAAGTATTTGTTGTTGGAGATACTGTTTTATACGATGAAATACTGCCTATCTCTGAATATCCTATAGCTGTTGCCTGTAACGAACACGCTGGAACACCATATCCAAGTGGAGATGTTCGCCATGCAAAGACTCCTCAGAGAATGTTAAATAGAACTGAGGCTTTAATTATATCTCATACTAATGCTACTACTAATTTTAAGCTACTGTATGAAGATGGTGCTATAGATGCTAGCGAAATACAAAAGTGGCATATACCAAATGCTATAATAAGGGCTAACCCCGGAGCATTGGCATCTGGTAAAATAAAAGAATTTGCTCCACCAGCAGTATCATCAAGTTTATACGCAGAAAAAGGCAGATACGAGGTTGATATAGAAACAGTTTTTGGCGCTTATAAGTTTCTTCAAGGAAACGCTCAAGGCGCACCCGGTACTGTTGGTGAGGCGCAAATAATGGATGAATCATCATCAAGAAAACAAAATTGGAAAATATTGCCTATATATGATATGCTTACAAGAACTGCAAAGGTTGTTACTCAATGGATGCCTAATGTTTATGACCAACAGAGAACATTAAGAATTGTAAGCCCTACAGGCGATGAGAATGAAGTAAGATTAAATATTCCTGTTATTGATGACAAAACAGGTGCAGTTAAGAAATTATATGATATGGAAACGGCTAGATTTGATGTTAGAGTTGTAGTCGGTTCTACTAGAAGTAAGTCGCCAATGGCTGAACTTCAAAAAGATTTAACTCTTCTGAGTGCTGGTATTTATGATAAAACTCAAGTTATTATGAATATGAAAGGCGATATTGAAAAAGCATCGCTTATGCAAAGAATGGGAGAGATAGGAAACTTACAAGCGCAATTGCAACAAGCGCAACAAGAACTCAAAAGAATGCAAGGTGACTTGCAAACTAGAGAGCGTGAAGTATTCCATGCTAACATGAGAGCTGAAATTAGCGAAGCTACCAAACCTGTAAGTGAAGCAGTAAGCAAAATCAAATCAAATGCTAAGCTGGAAGAAGCGCGACAAAGAGATAGGACTCGCATGGTCGGTGAAGAACTATCTATTGCAAAACAAACGATTAACTCAGAACCAAAAGCTCCGCAAGCATAGCGGATAACTTTAAGGAGCATCGAATGACAAATGAAGACCAAAACAATCAGGAAGAAGTAATGAACGAAGATAACCTTTTAACTGAACTTGATGAGTTCAACTCAGGCTCTTCACCGGAACCAGAGGTTGAAGAACCTCAGGAAGAAGAAGTTCTAGAAACTCAACCTGATGAGAATAATGACAATGAAGAACCAAATGAGCAATCTCAAGTTGAGCAATGGTTAATTGAGAATAAATTCGCAAATGATGAGGAAGGAGTTCAGAAACTCGCTGACGCATATAAACAACTTCAATCGAAGTCCGATAAAGATAGAAATGAATGGGCTAATGAGAAGGGTAAGTATGAAAAGCTAGCGCAGTTAGATGAATTTCTTTCGAATAATCCAGATGTAGTTCAAAAGCTGACAGAGTCAGTTCAAGAAAAACAAAAGGACATGAATGCACCGCCTGTTAAGCCAGATGATTATGATATTCTCGATGAAAGCATTGAAAACTCTAGCTCCGCAAAATGGAGAGCAGAGCATGACAAATGGCTTATAAGTCAGGGCGCTACTCAAGCCATGCTGGAAGTTGAAAAGTTGAAGTCTGAGCTTAGTCAGTCTCAGGCATTTGACGCAGAGACTATAGAGTTACAGAAAATGGGGTTAAGCGATACAGATATTGTTGAATATAGACAATTTATGGCTGACCCAAATAATGTATCTCAGGAGAACTTAGTTGAGATTTGGAAAACGTTGTCAAACAAAGGGAATAATTCCAAACCGGAAGTAGCTCAACAGGCTCCAAAGGTGAAAAACAAGCAGAATAGCGCGGCCTCTGTAAGTGGTAACGCTCCTCAAGCTATTGAACCTGAAGAAAAAGCAGTTGATGATTTTTGGAAAGGGATTATGGAATTTAATAATACAAATACGTAGTGCTATAATCTATATAGGATTGTAGCATTGCTGTAACATAAACGGAGGTAGAAATGTCTACAACAAGTTATGGTGCTGGAACTGCGTTACAATTCTCAGACGGGTCTCAAAGACAGGTCTTGGAATTAGGTGACAAAATCCACTACTACAATCCAAATGTTACTCCCATTTTCTCACTTTTTGGGCAACAGTCAGTTTTGACTCCAGTCCCTATTTTCGAGTGGATGGAAGACGAGTACATGATTAAAAAAAGCGAGAAGTTTAATGTAACTTCTTCAGATGTTGCTGATACAGCATCAGGTGGCATTAATGGTCATCACACAATTCTAATTGCAGAAAGACAAGCTCAAATGGAAATGTTTGAAGTTGGCGGTATTTATTCTGCTAGCATTGCAGGTGGCTCAGCAGCTCTTCAAACTGATGTTACTCATTTAATTTGTATTGCTGTTGGTAAAGATGTAAATCATGCTAGCGCAACAGATAAAATGGCTCAGTTTGTTGGAGCGCACGCTCATGCAAGTCTTGATGCTTATAATGTAGAAGCCTGTGCTGATGGTTCAGACTTAATTACAGCAGATGCATCTGGTGTTTTAACATTGTCATATGTTGCAAATGCTGGTTTGTTTTACGACAACGGAACTGCAACATCTTACTATGGATACCAAACACACAGTGGTAGCAATGGTTTTGGCGAAGCTAACTTTGCTGATGCTGACTATTTTATTAGAGAAAATGGAATAGCTGGTATTTCTGAAGGTTCTGCTGTTGGGGTTGAAACTCGTAAAAAAGTACGTAGGTTGAAAAACTGTACGCAAATTTTTCGCGAGCCATACACAATTACCAATACTGCAAAAGTGTCACAGCAATATGGTGGCCCTGAGCTTTCAAGGTTGCAAGCTAGAAAGCTAGCTAAGATTAAAGGCGATATTGAGTGGGCAATGCTTACTAATGGAGCTATTTCTCTTGATGCTAGTTCTGAAAATCCAAAAAGAACATTTCAAGGCTTAGGCTTAGGAAGTTCTAATGGTGCAATACAATCTTTAAACGGATATGACAATACTAACTTGCAATGGGACTTTGACTCTGGAAGCGGAGGCCTTAATGCTTTAGATAGTGTTTGTGAATTTGTTTTTCAGGACATGGTATCTGGTAGCATGAGAAAAACAGTGTTTGCATCAAACAAATGGATGGTAAGATTAGCTGCCGCTACAAGAGCTGCTGATACAGGCTTCTACGATACAGGAGAAGAAACTGTAAGCGGATTAAGGGTTCGTAAGTTTGTTGGCCCTGTTGGTGAGCTTGATTTTATTCCACATCCTTATTTGAAAGGTGCATATGAAGATTATGCAATTGCGATTGACCCTGCGAACTTTTCAGTTCGTCCTTTGGCTGGTCGCGATATGCAACTTCGTAAGGACATCGTTCAGGATGGTCGTGATGGTCAAACTGATGAGTGGCTAATGGAAGTTGGTATGGAAGTTCGTAATGAACAAACCCATGCTGTTCTAAAGCTGGTCTAAACCTAATAATCGTTTGGGGGCGGGCAACCGCCCTCAAATAGGTTTAAGAATGAAAGACATAACATACGGAACTGGAGCAACAAAGTTTAGCGATGGTTCATCTAGGTTGATGACTACGTTAGGCACTAAAAAATCTCGTATTCGTAAAAAACGTAAAAAGAGAAAGAAAAATGCGATACCAAGAAGCATACGAACTTATTGATGCTGGGGTTATAGCTGGTGGAATAGAACTGCCTGTGTCTCATAACTTAATTGAGATATACTTTGACCAAGCAATAAAAGAAATCGCAATGAGGGCGGTTCGTAAAAAAGACTCACAAACATTTACTGCTAGCGGTAAAGAGTATATTTTTACAAAAGCAAATTACTCTGGGCAAATATATAAGGTAGAGCTAGACCAGACAGATGTTCCTTTTGTAGATGAATCAGCAATTATATCTAATGTAGATGATGATGAAGTATCTAAAATTGGTTATTATATCAAAACAGATGTTTCAAATGGCGTTATTACAAATGTAACATCACAAAGCCCAACTTTTGTAACATCTGCATCTCATGGTTTATCTACTGGAGATTATGTTATTTTTAGTGAGATAAAAGGTCATTATGTTACTGCAACAAAACAATCTTACCTTAATGGCAAAAGACTTCCTATAACATACAATACAGATAATAATTTTACTGTAGCAGTTGATTCCTCAAGTGGAACAACAGCATATTCAAGTGGTGGTGTATGGCAACAAGACACACATAAGCTATATTTAACTAAAAATCCTAGCTCAGATAATGGCCTACGAGTTTATTACTATGCTAGCCCAGAAGAAAAAACTAGCTTATCAAGTAGGATTGACCTTCCTCAACAGCTAATTCCAGCAGCAATACATTGCACTTTGGGTCATTTTTTAAATCTTGGAGGAAATCTTCAAGTTGGTAGCGGGCATATGGGATTGGCAAGAAAGATAGAGCAAGACTATATGGAAACATCACGCGCAAAAGAGCCTATGCCTCATTTGATTCCAAATCCAATGCAGGTATTTGTAACAACAAGAAATGGTTCTATTGAAAATACTACAGGGGCAGATGACTAATGGCTAATTTTCAAGAAAGAATAGAAGATATAATAGGGGCTACTGCAAGCGTTGGAAGCGATAATGCCTCAGCAAATGAACAAGCAATTCAAGATGCTTTGCAAGATACTGCTAGCGATATAATAAATAAAGTAAATCCTGATATTTTAATACAGTATGCAACAAAGTCTTCTAATGCAACCTCAAATCCAATTGCTAGCGACATTGAAAACAGTAGGATAGTATTGGTTGAAAGAAGAGAGTCTGATGATACCACTGATTTATATGTTTCCTGTGTTTATGCAGATGCATCATTACAAGGAAAAATTCAAAATCCTCACAGTATATTTTTTGCAACAGACGAATCTCCAAGGTGGACTTTTAACGATAATGATGTTTATGTATACCCTGAGCCGGCAAGCGCAAATCCAAGTAGATATTATTCTATGGAAAATCCAACAATTGAACATGGCGATAGTTCTGTTGCTAAGTTTCCAAACGAGCTAGAACACGCATTGGTTTTAGGTGCTAGCGCGAGACTTAAACAAAGACAAATTACTTTTTTTAATGAAGATGAAGATAGTGAAGTAGTAGCTATGCATAGAGCGCAATATCAAGAATTGTTATCTGAATATGCAAATGCACTTGCTCCTTTTATGGTTTCAGGTAGATAATGCCAAAAAATGTATATAAAATCGAAGGATTTCATGGTGGAATAAACGATAATTCCGACCCAAGGGACATAGCGCAAGATGAGTTTGTTGAAGTAACAAATTTAATGGTTGACAAAGTTGGATTAATTAGAACTATGGGTTCTGTTGTTAATCATTCTGATGCTCCAGCAATTGATGGAAATGCATATGGTTCTACATTTACACAAGTTAGTGGAAGTGGTTTTTTCTTTTTTAGTCACGATAGGCGAGGCGCACAAGCTAGATATGCAAATTCAGACGGAGCTTCTTTTGTGGCTGAATCAGGAGACAGCTATCTTTGTTTGTATGACGATTCAGCAGGTACTTCATCTGTTGGCCCAAGTGTTTTTATATACACTCTTAATGGTGATGTTTGGTCTGATGTTTGGGAAGATACAGACCAAGGCGCAATTCAATTTTTAGGAAAATCAACAGGTGCTGTTGCAAGGCCATGTTTTTATTCTGTTGATGGAGTTCTTAGGGTTTCAACTGGAGAGTTTGGATTTTATGCTTCCGGCTCTTTAATAAACGATGGTAGTAATTTTTTATCAACAGAAACTACGTTGACTGTTGATGATGGCAATCATTTTGTAGTTGGTAATTATATAAAAATAAATAATGAAATATTAAAAGTTGTTGCTAAGTCTACAAATGATTTAACAGTTAGAAGAGCGCAATTTGGAACTAAAGCAGTTACTCATTTTAATAATAATGCAATATCTATATTAAACATGAATCAATGGTATGGATATATAAATGAAAATTTTTTTCAAACTAGCACTGGAGACGCTGCATATGAATCTGATAGATGGTATAATAACGTACAGCATTTAAGGTCGTTTGATAATCTTGGAATTAGCATGGAACTTTATGATGCTACTAGCAGTTCTCCTACCTCAAGTCAAATAAATGATAAAAATAAAATAATAGTTGCTTATTGGTTTACCGCAACAGAAAACGATTCTGGTTTTTGGAATGGTTCTTACTGGATAGGATTAACACCTGTTTATGAAGGCAATCAAGAAGGGCCAATATCAACTGTAGGTTCTTCTCCATTACAAATACATGAAGAAATATTAAATGTTCAACTATATATAACTCACCCAGATTTAGACGACTCAAGTATTACTGAATCTGATGGTCATCCCTTGATTGATGAAAGAATAATTGGAGTTAGGCTTTATACAAAAGCATATACTTCAGATGAGTGGTTTTTATTGAAAGAATTCGATTTACTTGAAGGCGGAGAACATGGTTGGGAAACATACAATTCTGATGCAGGGGCAAACATTACATCTGCTGGTGGCAATACATTAGCGGGTTATTGGAAAACTACAAGCACAGCAGACTCTTTGTCTTTAGCTACTCAATCAGATACTGAATCTTATGATGGTCAAGCTGAAGACAATACTTGTGTTGCTACCTTAAATTTAGAACAATCTAAGGGTGCAAATAGAGTTGGAACTTTAAGGTTATTAGGCTTTCAAAATAGTCCACTTTATCAAGAGGTTGACTTAAGCAGTACATCTGCACAAGCAAAAACATTTAATGTTATAAATCCTTCTCCGGGTTTACACAAATTTTCTGTTGAATTATTAGATGAAAACTTTAATATTATGAGAAGAGCAGAAAATGAAGTTACAATAACAGATTCTGGTGTTATCTTGTTTACAGACTTAAATAAATCGGATGGTTATGGTGGAAGTAGTTAATTCTATAGTTAGTAATTTAAAAATAAAACATGGTAATAGATTTATTTTTTATTTAACAGGTAGTTTTGCAAGAAATGAAAAAGATTTTAAAGATTATGATATTGCAGTATACGACAATTATAATAACAAAAAAGACTGGGAGCCTCTTTTAAAAAGTTTTTACAATAAAAAAGAAAAAGATGGCAAACCAATTGACACGCAAATATCTCAATATATTCCAGAAGTAATAAAAATGAGTGGAAATGACTTATATAAAAATAGAGATAAAATTGTAAAGCGATATGTCTACAGCAATAAAAAACTTGAAAATTGGGATTTTATAAAATACACTAATATATATGGCAATCTTTGGGAAAAACAAATTATGCTTGTCAAACCAAAGCATAGAGATATGGGTCTTGATAAAATAAAAAGAATATATGTGGAGTTGTAATGGCTAATTATGCACAAATGAATCCGGGTAAATATCATTTAGGATACAGGTTTCCAACCCCTGTTTTAATAGAAAGACTGCCAATGCACGTTGAAGATGAATTTAAAGTAGATTTAAAATACAAACACGTTGTTGTCGTAAACAGAACTGCATATGTGGCTAATGTTCAAGCTTTTTCTAGAAGAAGGGGTTCTATAAAAGTAGAAAGCGATGCTATGTATAAGTC
>LULO01000445.1_pt1 | contig 12139 bp, 13 predicted proteins | sample 728121 | NCBI WGS metagenome assembly LULO01 (sample SAMN03860287, study PRJNA289734) | marine metagenome | biome: seawater column; feature: ocean; material: water; isolation source: Red Sea water column Station 149 - depth 50m | place: Saudi Arabia: Red Sea | collected 2011-10-15 | depth 50 m | reverse complement strand
ATATATAACTTATCATAAGGACTTATAAAATGGGAAAAGGTGGCGGTGGCGGTACTCAAACTGTTGTAAACACACAGGATATTCCTCCCTTTCTAAGAGATCAATTAATTCAGACATTTGGTGAGGTTGAAAACTTTAGACCACGCTCTGACACTGTTGCCTCTGTTGCTAATCTGACAGCCGATCAAAGAGCGTTTCAACAAGGTATTAGAAACCTAGCTAATAATACTCCGGCTGGTATAGCAACGGCAGAACAGACTTTTAGAGATATTGCGCGAAGCCAACAGATAGACCAAGGCAATTTACGTAACTTACTTGGCGCAAGAGATACGTTTCAAGACCCTTTTCAAAATCAAGCACCAATAGATTTGCGCGGTCTTCAATCTGTTACTGGTGAGAGAGATGCTTTTGAAAATCCATTAGCACCAGATGCTGGAATAGATACTTTAGGACTGCAATCTCTTAGAGGCGAAAGAGATGCTTTTGTAAATCCTTTGGCTGCCAATGCCGGAATTGATACCTCAGGACTGCAATCCCTTACAGCAGAAAGAGATGCTTTTATAAATCCTCTTGCTGGTGGAACAGGCATTGATACATCAATTCTTCAAGCACAGACGCAAGCGCAAACCTCACCTTTATTACAACAGCAATTAAACACTGCTATACAAGGGGCTGTTGACCAGGCAACATCCCAATATGCTTTGGGTGGTCGATTAGGCTCTGATAGTTTTGCTGATGCTCTGGGCGGTGGTGTAGCAAGTGCTGCTGCGCCTATTTTAAATCAAGCAGCGCAAGCTGATGCAAATAGACAGCTTCAGGCAGCGCAAGCATTAGCCGATGCCCAAAGAGCAAGTGGTGCATTAGCGTTACAAGGAGCGCAGACAGATGCAACTCTACAGGCACAGGAATTAGGAAGATTAGGCGATGTTCAAAGATCAATCATAGACGCTCAAAGAGCAAGAGGACAATTGCAATTGACTGGTGCAGAAACTGATGCAGCACTTCAACAGCAAGAGCTTGGAAGACTGAGCGATGTTGAGAGGTCAATTATTGACGCTCAAAGAGCAAGAGGACAATTACAATTAGCTGGTGCAGAAACCGATGCGTCACTTCAGGCACAGGAAAGAGCAAGACAATTACAAGCCTTACAATCGGTCGCTGATGCAGAACAAGCCTCTAGTGCTTTGCGTTTATCAGGAAGGGAAACAGATGCACAGTTTGCTCAACAGGATTTACAAAGACAGTTAGATGCAGCGCGGTCACTTGCTAATGTGCAGCAAACAGAGACAGCGCAAGCCTTACAAGCTGCGTCACAACTCCCACAGTTTCAAGGATTGCAATTGCAGAGATTAGGCGCATTGGGAGATATAGGCGCACAAAATCAATCTTTAGTGCAAGCACAATTCAACAGACAGGCACAAGTAAATGCAGCACAAAATCAAGCTAATCAGCAAAGAATTAATAATTTACTAGCTGCTATTGGCTCAAGAGGACAAGCATTGCCAGGGGGTACTTCAACACAAACCGGTCCAGGTCGATCTCCTTTAGCTGGTGGATTAGGTGGTGCATTGACAGGAGCAACTCTTGGCTCTGCTTTCCCAGCTTCACTTGCGTCTGGTTTAGGTGGGTTAGCTCCTCTTGGATTAGGAGGTGTTGGTGCATTAGTTGGCGGTGGACTTGGATTATTGGGGTTAATATAAATGGTTGAACAAACACAACGTGGCTTGCTAGGCAATCTAAACAATACACTTGCTAATCTCTCTCTTCCAGGAAGATTAGGACTACTCTCTACAGGCGTTAGTCTATTAGAAGGACAACCACTAGGACAAGCTGTAAAGACTGGTCTTGGAACATTTGGTGGATTGCAGCAGATAGATCAACAGCAGAAGCGAAGGCAGTTCATTGAGGAAAACTTTCCAAATGACCCACTGGCTCAAGCGTTTCCAGAGGAGTTTGCAGTTGCAAAATTAAAAAACAGATTTGCAACGACTAATCAAAAAACACCAACAATTAAAGAATTTAGGGGCAAGTTAATTTATACAGCTAACCCTCCGGCTGGATTTAATATTGGTGACGAAGTTCCAAATACTGCAAGTGATTCACCTCAATTAAATTTTAGTAAAGACGAATTAAGTTTAGCTAATACAATTAGAGATGACGTTTCAAAAGCAACTAAAAACTTCGATTTAGCAAAAGATGGATTTACACGAATAAAAAACTTTTTTGACAATCCAAGTCAGATAAGTGACTACTCTTTAGCAGTTGCATACGTTAAGATTCTTGACCCTACTTCTGTAGCAAGAGAGGGTGAAGTTGCTGCTGCTGCTAATTCTGCTGCTATGGTAGATGCTTTTGGCGTAGCCGTTCAAAAGTTATTTAGTGATGGTGCAGCCTTACCTCAAAATGTAAGACAAGCGATGTTAAGCAATGCTCAAAATCTTTATAATATTCAAGCAAACAAAGCCAATAAATATTTGGGAAATGTCAAAGAGAGACTCGATAAAATAAATCCTGACCTATTTCAGTTTGTTTATTTTGGTGAACCCCCACAAACAATAGGACAAAACAACGCCCAAAATAATCAACCTTTTTCATTTACGAGTCAAATATTAGGGCAAACATTTACCAGTAAAGATGACGCTCTTATAGCTATCAATAAAGAGTTAGATAGAGTTAGTGCGCTTCCAGATGGTGACGCAAAAAATGAAGCATTGATTAAATTAAATGCTGAATACGAGCTTTATAAAAAAGCAAGAGACAGAAGTGGTGGATAAATATGGTTGAGAAAAAAGAAAATCCTAATCCTATAAGTCTATTTGAAAACAAACTTCAAACGGCTTTGGAAAACGCCAACATAAATCCAAATGCTTTTACAACTAGAGATAGGGTAGCTCTTACCTTAGAATCTGCGTCTTTAAATTCTGCTGATGAAATTCAGGCTGCAATATTAAATCCTATATCAGCAACAAAAGCTATATTTGGCTTAGAGGACAAAAATGAAGGAGCGTATTACAAATCATTAGCAGAAATCAGGCAAAGGCAAAAAGACAGAAGAGCAAAAGGTGGCACATTTGGCTATGATATGTTGGGAGGTGCAATTACGACTTTACCAGCTATAGCTGCTACTCCTTTCACAGGGGGTACAAGTTTAACACCATTAGCGACTAATATATTTGGAAGAGGCTTATTAACAAACATTGTGCCAAGAGTTGCCTCTGGTGGCTCAAAACTTGTAACTGGTCTTAAAGCTGGTGGCGATATGGCTCTAAGGGGTGGCGCACTTGCTGGAACATCAGGGTTTCTTAAAGGCGAAGGGGGTGCTGGTAACAGATTTATTTCTGGTGCTGTTGACGCTCCTTTAGGTGCAGTTACAAACGTACTTGGAGAGACTGGGTCTAAATTAGCTTTTAACGTATTGCCTTCTTTTATTCGATCAATGAGAACTAAATTTGGCGATAGAACGTCAAACCAAGTTCGAGAAGAAATAGAACGAATAATGGAGGTTTCAGGTCTTGATTTTGATGAAGTTTTAGAAAGGGTCGGTAAAGGCGAAGTTCTTGCTGACATGAATCAAAATACAAGGCAAATGTTAAAATCTTACTACTCTTCAGCAAGCAAAAGCTCTGGAATAATTGAGGAAATAGCTGAAAAAAGATCAAAAGAAACAACTGAGCAAGCATACGAAACAATCAAAAACAATTTAATTGATAATTTAGACACAACAAATAGCAGTGTTGCTATTGCAGTGGGTAATAATTTAGATCAATTACAAAAACTTGAGTCAATAAACTACAGTAAAATTTTGCGTCCAAATGGAAAAAATATAAACACTTCCAATGCTCTTACATTTGCGATGAAAGAAGTTTTAGAGAATGAGCCTGGAATACGAAATAAATTATTAAAATCTGTTGCTAGAAATCCTAACTCTCCGACTAAAACTTTATTTACAATGCAAAAAGGAAAAATAAAGTTTGTCAGAAATCCAACTATTGAAGAAGCAAATCGTTTAGATAGCTTGTTATCAGAACTAGCTAGAGATAACAAAGGCACACAATTAGAGTTAGATATACGACAAGGCGTTTTAAATCCTTACAGAGAAATATTTGACAATGAAGTTCCTGATATTGTTCCTGTTAGAAATCAATATTTTAAAATAAAAGAAAATAGGCGGTTGTTTGACTTAGCAAGGTCTTCATTTAATAAAAACAAAACAGATGAAGCTGTAATTAAATTCAATGAGCTTCTAAAAAATGAAGATGCAGAAGGATTAGCAGTATTTAGGCAAGGATTTGCTCAAGCAATATTAGATAAAAAGGGGTCTGCAAATGTCCCTCTTGTAAGTTTACTTAAAAGATTAAATGCTAGTGAGGTTGGTGATTTAACTACTGTTGAGAGAGATTTATTTAAGAGGTTTTTTCCAGAAGACCAATTAGAAGACGCATTACAAAAGATTAAAAATGCGTCACAAGCAAATGTTACATATAGCAAAGTTTTTCAAACAACAGACACAACACCCACTGCGTCATTTAGAGAAGAAATTGGTAGTGGGGTGCAGACTGGTGCAGATGTTATTGATTTAGCTACTGGAAGCGGTTTGGCTACTACATTTAGAACAGTTGGAAGGTTGCTTTCAGGTTCAGGACAAAGGCTTACTAAAGACCAACAAACTCAAGTAGCTAGATTGCTTATGGAAGAAAACCCACAACTATTATTTAGAGCTATGGAAGAAGGTGGCTCTGCAAGTGGTCGTGCAACTCAAGAACTGCAAAAGATTGTAACGTTTCTAGCAAATAGAGTTGCTAAAGGTATTAATGTAGGAGTGCAGCAACAAGGATTATTAGATACACCCAAATCATCATTAATTGACCTCAAAGATAGCTTACTAGGAGCAAGATAAAATGGCAAAAAATAACATCACACAATTTGATGCTACAGACGCAAATAATACAGACATTAAATCTATAGACATATCGGAGGGTATGGCTCCAAGTAATGTCAATAATGCCTTGAGAGCATTGATGGCTACACTTGCTGATTTAAACGCTGGTACAACCACTCTTACAGCACCTTCAGGGGTAAATATTACTGCGACTACTGCTATAAAGACTCCAGCGATACAATTCACCGATGGCGATGCAGCTATTACTATTGCTGATGGTGGTGGCGTTACAGCAAATAACTTCAGTTCTACAAGTGTTAATATTGATGGTGGTGCTATTGATGGTATAACTCTAGGCACAAACTCTGCGGTCACCCAGGCTGTCATTGATAATATTAATATCGACGGCACAACTATAGGGCATACATCTGATACAGACCTACTGACATTAACAAGTGGCTTGTTAACAGTCGCTGGTGAAGTGTCAATGACAACGCTTGATATAGGCGGTACAGATGTCACGGCTACGGCTACAGAACTCAATATTATGGATGGGGTTACGGCAACAACCTCTGAACTTAATATTATGGATGGCGTTACCTCTACCACAACAGAAATAAATCTATTAGATGGCGTAACCTCAACAACCACAGAGCTAAATATTACCGATGGGTCTACAAGTGTTGGCACTACGGCTGTTGCTGGGGCTGATGGTATTGTCACGAATGATAGCGGTACAATGCGTCATACAAGCGTTGATACTTTTGACACCTATCTTGCAGCAACATCAAAAACACTCACTAACAAGACCATAGACGCAGATAATAATACTGTGTCTAATCTTGAGGTCGATAATCTAAAGAGTGGCGTATTAGATACTGATCTATCAAGCGTATCGTCTAGCCATGATACTATTCCCTCTGCCAAAGCAACCAAGGATTTCATTGAGACTTCTGCGACAGCATCGGCTACATCAGCAAGCGCAAGTGCCACCAGTGCAACAGCATCGCAAACAGCACAAGCTGCTGCGGAAACTGCTCAAGCTGCTGCTGCATCAAGTGCCTCTGCTGCCTCAACTTCTGAGTCCAATAGCCAAACCTCGGCTAATTCTGCTGCTGCTTCTGCCCTACTCGCTGCTGGTGCATTTGATAGCTTTGACGATAAATATCTAGGCACAATGGCTGATAGTGATACGGCATCTTCTGTGTCTATGACAGGTACTTTCTCAAGTGGTGCTACCCAGATTACTGTTGCACCTTTGACTTCTCCATCCGGTTTAGAGGTGGGGCAACTCATAACAGGAACAAATATAGCCACAGGCACAAATGTCATTAAGATTGATGGCACAACAATTAATATCTCTGAGCCTACAACTGGTGCTGGTTCTGGTACATCGCTCACCTTTACAGGACATGGTGTATTTGGAAACTTCAATTCAAGTATAGATGGTCCGGCAACGACAAATGACAATACGACGTTGGCTACAGGAATGTTGTACTTCAATACAACCGATGGTGAAATGCGGGTCTATGATGGCGCAAATTGGATTGCAGCCTCTGCTAGTGGCAGTGCGTCTTTTACAAAGTACAAATATGTAGCGACAGCAAGTCAAACTACCTTCTCTGGAAGTGATGCCAACTCTGCAACATTAAGCTATGTGATTGGTAATATCATTGTGGCTTTGAATGGTGTCATATTAGACGCAACTGATTTTACAGCAAATTCTGGCACAAGCGTTGTATTAGGCTCTGGAGCAGCAGCGTCCGATGAGCTAACTATTTATGCCTTTAAGTCCTTTACTGTCGCTGATGCCGTTCAAGCAAGCACTGGCGGTACATTTGGGGGCAATGTTGTCTTCAATGGCACTACCACTGGACTTGATCTCAATGGCACAGAGTTAATTCTTGATGCTGATGGGGATACGTCTATTACCGCAGATACGGATGACCAGATTGACTTTAAGACTGGTGGTAGCGATAGATTAACCATTGATAGCAGTGGTAACGTAGGTATAGGCACGACTTCACCAGACAGAGTTTTACACATAAAAACAGCGGATAATATTATTGGTCTTATTGAAAGCACTGATGCTGATGCTTGGTTAAGTTTTCAAGATAATACATCTTCAAGCAACAATGCTGTTAGAGTTGGTGCTACTGGTGATAACTTGCGTTTTTATGCTGGTAGCGCAGAACGCATGAGGATTGATAGCAGTGGAAACGTGGGTATAGGCTTGACTTCACTATCCTACAGTGTTTCATCGACACAGCTTTCAGTTGGAAACACTAGCTCAAACGGTGGGATAAACATCGTAAGTGGCACAAGCTCAAGTGGTATTTTAAGATTTGCTGATGGTACATCAGGTGATACGGCTTATCGTGGAAGAGTAGAGTATGACCACTCTGATGATAGCTTGATGTTTGGCACTGGTGGCTCAGAACGAATGAGGATTGATAGCAGTGGACGAGTAAGTATTGGTACAACTTCTCCACAGACAGGTCTTCATGTTGAAGCTTCTGACGGCAGTGTAAACGGAACAATAAGGCTTACTGCTACAGGTGTCGCAAGTGCTGGTATGGCTATGGATGCTAACGGTTTAAACTTTGGTGCTGACACTGGTGGTTTTGTTTTTAAAACTAGTGCTACAGCTAATGACCCATCAGATACTGGCTCAGAACGAATGAGGATTGATAGCAGTGGTAATTTGCTTGTGGCTACTACAGATGCTAATCCTGGGAATAATAGTGGTGGCTCAGATGTAGGGGTAGTCCTTGATATAAACGGTAAAGTTTTAGCCACTACTAATAATGCAGAAGTAATGGTGTTAAATCGTCAAAATGGTGATGGAGATATAGCAGAGTTTCGCGAAGACGGCTCTCCTGTGGGGAGTATTGGTGCTGTTAGTTCTCGTTTGTACATAGGTACTAGTGATAGTACGATACGTTTCAAATATGGTGCAGGAGATGCTGTTGTTCCTGCAGATGGCTCTGGAGCATTAAGAGATAATTCTATGGATATAGGTGCAAGTGCTTCAAGATGGGATGATATTTTTGCCACCAATAGCACAATCCAAACATCTGACCAAAATGAAAAGCAAGACATAGCAAGTGCAACAGAAAAAGAACTTAACGTAGCAAAAAAGCTATCAGCACTATTTAAAACATTTCGTTGGAAAGATAAGGTTGCAGAAAAAGGTGACAAGGCTAGAACACACACAGGTATAGTCGCACAAGAGGTACAATCAGCTTTCAAAGCAGAAGGATTAGATGCGTCTAGCTATGGATTGTTTACATCAGATACGTGGTGGGAAAAAGAAATATCTGTAGATTCTGTAGAAGCTGATGAAGAAAAAGGTATAGAAGCAAAAGACGCATATACCTACATGGATACAAAACAAGAAAAAACAGATGGATACACAGAAAAGACAAGACTAGGGGTGCGATATCCTGAGTTATTTTCTTTTATCTTCTCATCTATAGAAGCAAGACTTACAGCGTTGGAGGCTAAGTAATGCAAAACGTAATTAATATTGATGGCAAAGAATACCCCACAGAAGCATTTGACGATACGCAGAAATATGTTGTTACGCAAATACGCAATCTACAAGCAAAGCAACTACAGGCAAAAATGGAACTAGACCAGGTGCAAATAGCGTTACAAGTCTACACAAATCAATTGATTGCGTCTGTAAAACAAGAGGAGAATAGCTAATGTCAATAGCGCGAAATCTAGCAAACCTTATTGGCAACATCAACGCAGGGGGTGGTGGAGTAAATAGGAATGCTGTCATAAATGGTTCAATGAACTTGGCACAGAGAGCAACGTCAAGCACAGGATTAGGTAGTGGTGATGGATATTTTACCTGTGACAGATGGAGACACGTTTTTAATACATCTGGGAGAATTACATCAGCCCAAGACGGTTCTGATACACCAGATACAAATGGCTTTGCAAACTGTTTAAAAATATCTACTACAACAGCAGACACAAGTATTGCTTCTGGCGAGTATTTATTTTTACAACAAAAGATAGAAGGTCAAAACTTACAAGCGTTTGCCAAAGGAACATCTACTGCTAAACCGTTTGCTTTATCTTTTTATGTAAAAGGTAATGCAAGTGCTACCTATGTAGCTGAACTTTATGACAATGATAATAGTAGACAGGTTTCTAAAGCATTTAACGTAACAACATCTTGGAATAGAGTAGAATTATCAATTCCTGCTGATACTACTGGTGCATTTGACGATGACAATGCAGCAAGTATGAATCTGTCAATATGGTTACACGCAGGAAGTAGTTATACAAGTGGCACACTAAACGAGACATGGGGTTCAGTAACGGCTGCAAATAGAGTAGTTGGTATAAGTTCAATTTTAGATTCTACTTCAAGAACCTTCTCCATCACAGGTGTTCAATTAGAAGTAGGGCAGAACCCAACAGAGTTTGAGCATGAGCCTTTTGAGAGAACCTTAACTAAGTGCCAACGGTATTATCAAGTAGTTGATTTTAATATTCAAGATTATACTCCTTCTGATGGTTACTTACATTGCAACGTAAATTTCCCAACTCCAATGAGAGCAACACCTTCATCATCAGTAACAGATGGAACTAAAGGAGGTTTGGCTGGGACTGCTACTACTGCATATAATATAACTGCAACTGGCTGTCGTGTAGAAAATCAAACGTCTGGTAATAATGCTAGAGCATACCATTTTGGTGGTTCTTCAGCAATGTCATCAGAATTATAGGAGATGTTATGAATATTACTTCAGCACAATATATTAAAAGTAGAGATGACACAGATAATACAAGTATAAAAGCAACAATAAACGAAAAAGTGTGGTTTGTACCACTAGACCCTGATAACACAGACTACGCAGAAATACTAAAACAAGTAAAGAAAGGCACACTGACCATCAAGGACGCTGACGAATGACCAAGGCAGATATAAGCCAGATAATGATGAAGCTGGCAATTATTGAGACCCAAATGCAAGGCGTTGAAAAGCGAGTGTCACGCCTAGAGCGTATTCTTATTGGCTCTGTAGGTGCGTATTTTCTTGTGACTGTTGGAATATTCGTACAACTCGTATTGTAATTAAATCTAGGAGAAATAATTGGTTTTTGGTGTAGGAGAAGCCATAGCTGCTGCTGCTGCATTTAAAGCTGCTGTTGATGGTATTAAGAGTGCAATAGGTACAGCAAATGATGTACGTGATATTGCCAGTCAAATAGACCAGCTTCTTGACAGCAAATCACGCATAGATAAAGCAAAGAATAAGAAGGTAGCCCCAGGGCAGTTCTCTATTAGTTCCATTGCGTCTGAAACGATTGATGCAAAACTCGCTGAAGAGAGTCTTCAAGAGATTCGTACACTTGTGGATTTGAGATTTGGACATGGTGTTTTTCAAAGCATTTTAGATGAGCGTAAAAAGCGTATCAAGGAATACAAAGAAGCACAGATAAAACTAGCAAAGCAAAAGGCAGCCCAACGTGCTGAATTAATGAATGACCTCAAATTATTCGTTTGGATTTTACTTGGGTCTATCGTTGCTGTTATGGGTGTTATTGCCGTCTTCCTCGTTGATTGGTGAGCCTAAGTGTTACGCTGTAAAGAAACATGAATCCAGTGTTAGCCAAAGTGCTTTTGAGTGGATATGCGTCTATAGACACAATCAGATAATACAGCTAGCGCAAAGCGATAATATCAAGAATTGTTTTACGTGCTTTCTCAAGAAGTTCTCAGATTGGACATTTGAGCAAGAGATACGTAAGGGTATGCGCGAAGACCCAAAGTATATTACGTGCCGGAGATACAAGCGTAAAAAGGCAAAGAATGGACAGCAAGTGTGTCTTTATAAAGGTGCAAATAATACCTATTCGCTAGTTGTTGAGGGTTCGTGCCCCCAAGAATTTTTATGCAAATATGATCCTTGGGGGTCTGAACCCAACATTGATAGCGTTGTCGATTCATTAAATGAGAGTTTTAACAAATGACGCAGAAGAAGCTACAGAAGGGGTCTGTCTGGGAACAGGCAGATACCAATGGCGATAATATTATTACCGATAACGAGATTGCTTTACGCGAAAGGATGATACGTCTTGAGAACCAAGATAAGAAAGAAGATCAACAAAGATATATGGTCTGGTTCTCGGCTATCAGCGTCACAGCTTTTATTATTATACTTATGTTGCCTATCGTACCGCTAGACCGCCTTGATATGCTCTCAAGTATAGCCTCGACATGGGTAATATCCAACATGGGTATCATAGGGTGCGTCTAATGCATTTAAAAAGAATGGAGAGACCAAACAATGAAAGTCAAAGGTGTAGACCTATCAGCCCTTAATAAAAGGCAACAGACAGCCATGAAAAGGCATGGAGAGCATCACACAGCGAAGCACATGAAAGATATGCTAAAGCGTATGAAGAAAGGCGCAACATTTACAGCAGCGCATAAAGCATCAATGAAAGCAGTGGGGAAATGAGTAAAAAGAAAGTCGCAAAACCAACAAACCCAACGCTCTATGCCAGAGTAAAAGCAGAGGCTAAAAAGAAGTTCAAGGTATACCCTTCTGCTTATGCAAACGGCTGGTTGGTTAGAGAGTATAAGAAACGTGGTGGAAAATATAAGACTGTGAGTGCGTAATGGCAAAGCCTAGAGGTGGATTAACTAAGTGGTTTGGTAAGGGTAAAGGTGGCAACTGGGTCGATATATCTGCGCCTAAAAAGAATGGTAAGTTTCAACCCTGTGGGCGTAAGTCAGCAACTAAAAGCAAAAGAGGATATCCAAAGTGTGTTCCGGCAGCTACAGCTAGAACCATGACTAAGGCTCAGATTAAGTCTGCGGTTACACGTAAAAGAGCTAATCCAACAGCTAAAGTGAAGACATTTGTAAGAAAGAAAAAGACATGATAGGACAGATTATTTCTTCATTAGGTGGTCTTGCGTCTAGTTATTTAGAGGGTAAGACAGCCATCCAAAAGGCTAACGCCCAGATAAAGATGAAGGAGGCTACAGGAGAGATTGATTGGGATTTGGCTGCTATGAGAGCAAGTCAAAACTCTTGGAAAGACGAGTATCTTGTCATTATCTTCTCCATACCAATGATACTCTCATTCTGTGGTGAATGGGGGCGTAGCATTACTACGGCTGGCTTTCAGGCATTGGCTGAGATGCCGGAGTGGTATCAATACTCTTTAGGCATCATTATATCAGCAACCTTTGCTACACGCTCTGCTGCAAAATTCATCAATATGCG
>LULO01000439.1_pt1 | contig 12157 bp, 20 predicted proteins | sample 728121 | NCBI WGS metagenome assembly LULO01 (sample SAMN03860287, study PRJNA289734) | marine metagenome | biome: seawater column; feature: ocean; material: water; isolation source: Red Sea water column Station 149 - depth 50m | place: Saudi Arabia: Red Sea | collected 2011-10-15 | depth 50 m | reverse complement strand
TTATAGATCTTAGGTTAAGTCAATTAGCACCTACTGATTTACGTGGGTTACCTGTGCCTGTTCATTCTTCTGATGTAGACGAAGGAACTGTTAAATGGTATAAACCAGAATTTTTACCTCAAAGCGGTAGAGGAATCTTATTTCTTGATGAAATAAACATGGCACCACCAACAATGCAAGGGGTAGCTCAACAATTAATTCTTGACAGGAAAATTGGGAATTATAAAGTTCCTGAAGGTTGGTTCGTTTTTGCGGCAGGAAATAGAAAAGAGGATAAAGCATCTGTTTTTGATATGCCTGCTCCGCTTTCCAATAGATTTTTACACCTTTTTGTAGAAACAAATTTTGATTGTTTCAAGGCTTATTCATTTGAGAAAAATATATGTGAAGAAATTATTTCCTTTTTATCTTTCAGACCAAATTTACTCCACAAATTTTCTAATCATGAAATGGCATGGCCCTCTCCTAGAACATGGGAATTAGCAAGTGATTTATATAAAATAAATTTACCAATAAATTCAGCTGTTGGGGAAAGTGTTGCACTCGAATTTGAATCTTACCTTGAAGTCTATGGGAAAATTCCAGATCTTAAATTGATAATAGAGGGTAAAGCAGAATCAATAAAATTTCCAGATGAAATATCATGTAAATGGGCAACTTTAACAGGTTTGATTACTAGGTGTAACAAACCAAATGAAGTGTTAATCGTATTTAATTGGCTATTTGGTAATGCTGGTGAGGAATGGATTCAACTATTTGTATCAGACATAGTAGATAAATTTGAGAAAAAAAGGCAATTAGCGAATTTATCAAAAATATTAGTCAAAGAGAAAGCGATTCAGAAATATATGATCAAAAAAAATGAATTATTGAAAAAATAATTTGATCATGATTAGCAAAAATAATCAACTATATGATCTTATAAGAGCGACTCAACTAAGATTAAGAAAAGTATCCCCTTTTTTTGCAGCCCTTTCCCTTTTTTCAAAAGTAGAATTTATTAACGATGTTCCAATAGCTGCAACCGATGGAATCAAAATTTATTTTCATCCTCTAAATTTCTCAAAATTAAAACCATCTGAGAGAGATGCCATCTTTCTTCATGAGCTTCTTCATATCGCGCTTCTGCATCCTTTTAGGAAAAAAAATAGGGATCCTTTAATTTTTAATATTGCAGCAGATATTGTTGTTAATGGCATGATTGCAGAATTAAAAGATTTTAAACTTCCCGAGGGAGCCATAAGAGATTTAGATTTAGAGAGTTTAAGTGTTGAGGAGGTTTATGAAATCATTCAAAGTCGGACTGAATTTCCTAAATTGGAAATGATTGATTTAATAAAATCTGTTAAAAATCAAGATGACTTAAAAGAAAAAGATGAAAATAAAATTTTGAATGATATAGATGTTGAAACATATTGGAAAAAAGCAATTAATAACTCTTTGGCGATGACATCTTTAAAGAATCAAGGGAATATCTCAAATAAATTAAAAAGAAATCTAGATCAAATAGTTAATCCCCAATTAGATTGGAAAACTATTCTATGGCGATATTTAGTAAAAACTCCTTCTGATTTCTCAGGATTTGATAGAAGATATTTATACAGAGGTTTATACTTAGAAGAATTATCAATTGATACTTTAGAAGTATATTGTTGTATTGATACAAGCGGTTCAATTTCAAAGGAAGTGTTGTCAAAATTTATGAGTGAATTAAAAGGAATTTTATCTTCATATCCAATAATCAAATGTAAATTATTTTATGCTGATAGCAAATGTTTTGGACCTTATGATGTTGATCTTCATGATGAATTTCCAATGCCTGAAGGAGGAGGAGGTACTGACTTCTGCCCTTTCTTTAAGGCAGTGGAAGATCAAGAAACTTATAATTTGCCGATATGTATTTATCTAACAGATGGATATGGACAATATCCTAAAAAATCTAATTTGGAAACTTTATGGGTGATAACTCCAGGAGGAATTGAATCGGATTATGTGCCATTTGGTAATGTTTGCAGATTAACTTAATATTATTATTCTAAGAAGCTATTAATTTCATCTTTAATTTCGCAATTTGACCTTCAGTATCAAATACTCTTCTTTTTAGGTCTCTTGTTAAATCATTAGCTTGAAGTCTTATATACTTTAAATTTTCCATGGTACTAATAAAACTCAAATCTTCAATATAAATCCTATCTAAGTCTAATGATTCAATATTTTTTAAAGATGAGATATTGGAAATATCATCAAGTTGTTTAGCATCCCAACCTTTGTCTATTATCATTTTAAAGTTTTTTAGTTTAGATAAAGCAATAGAAAGTTCTTTAGAAATTTTGGTTAATTCATCAAAACCAGCAATTTTTTCAAACTTTATAGTTATTTCTAAATCATCTGTTTCAGAAATAGCATCTAAATTAGTTATGAAAGGAGAAATTACTATTTTATTTAAATGTGACTTATTTTCAAGACCTTCAAGACTCATAAGAGAAGGACAAGAACTTAAATCGATTTTTCCTTCATCACCATAAAAAGGACCACCATCACAAGACTTATTAAGATTTGAACAGATTTTTAATTCATTTAAACTCTTAAGTTTCGGGGAATTTATTAGCTCAATATTTTGTAAATTGCTTGGAAGCTCACCCAAGCTGATAGCTGAAGTCGATAATCTTAAAAACTTTAGGTTTTCTGGCCATCTTGAAGGAAGAATATCTTGTTTATCTTCGCCTTCATCAGAAGATAAAATAGAGTATCTATCTCCCAACAAACAGGTTTCTAATGAAACCAATTCAGATAAGACGGTATAGTCTAGAATTTCCGGACAAGTGTTGATTTCAATTTTTTTTAAATTTTTTAATTCTGATAATGCACCTAAAAACTTCAATTGTCTTGAATTTTGAATGGATAATTCCTCAAGATGAATAGATGATTCTAATCCTTTTAAATCAGAAATATTTACTTCATTTATTAGAAGTTTTTCAGAATTTAATTTAGGTAGATGTTCAATAGATTCTAAAGACTCCAGCCTTGATAAACTGGATTCATCAAAATCTCTATTTTCATTATTTATATGAACGTCTGCTATTTTGAGATTTAGGTTTTCTAAACCTTCTAAATTCTTCAATGAATCACAATCAGATATTGATATTATTTCTAATGAGGATAATTCTCTCAATGGTTCTAATGTTTTAACCGATGTTTTATTTAAATTTAATATTTTTAATTTGGAACAATTTATTAATGAATTAATGTCTTCTAGTTCCTCATTTTCATCTAAACTCAGTTGCAATAATTCTATACAATTATTTAAAGAATTTATATCACTTATTCCTAAATTAATAATTATCAAATTTTCTAATTTTGGTGCTTTTAAACCTTGGATTGATGAAATGACTACTTTCTTTTCACTCCAACTTGGTCTTTGATTATCAATACAAGATTTATCAACTTCAATAGTTAAGCTTTTCAAGTTTTTAAATTCCCCAAATCGACTTAAATCTTTAGTTTTTAATTCGTTTTCATTTATTATTGAAATTGTGAGATGTTCTAAAGCATCAAATCCTTTAATAATTGGAATTTCTTGAACAGTTAAATCCAATTTTCTAATTGCATTTCTTATTTCATAACCCTTAGAATTTTCCTCTGAAATTGAAAGCAGATTTAAGAGTCCTAAATCAGAATATGAGAGTGCAGGCTTTGTTCCTTTGAATTGAGCCCCCCTATCAATCTCTCCTTCTTTATTGACATCTACTCCACTGAGAATAGCGTCAATTTCTATTTGATTAGAACTTATATTTTGAATTGTTTTTTCTATCTCATCTATATTACGTTTTTGTAAGTTTTTAATATTTTGTTTTGTCTCGTTTGATAGTTTATTTGTCTTTTTAGGTTTTGGATTTATAGATGGAAATTTTTCAAGAAGTTCTTCAATTGATACATCTATAAATTCATCAATTTTTGCATCATTCTCAAGAGGTGCAGAATCTCTTTCCCACCTTGGTTTTTTAGGTAATATTTTTCTTTTTTCATTTTTTACCAATAAATTGCATTTTTCTTGAGAAACAATTTCCCCTTCATTTTTCTCAATAAAAGAGGATATTTTTTTAACTAATTCTTTATCAATCGACTTATCTAAGCTTACTAGTACTTTGCTGAATTGTTTTTTATCTGTAGTTTCTAGTTCCCATTTTGTATGGAAATTATCTCCCAAACCTAAATTTGAAAAACTACCGTAACCGCCAAAGTTTATGGAAAAACCCCCCTCACTTATAATATTTTTGTTTAGTTCCTGTCCATGTTTTTTATGCAATATCTTATTACTATTTTTTTTACATATTTTTAGTAGCTTGTTAGCATCTTCATTAGTGTTTATTAATTTGAGTAAAGCCTTCATGATTTTAAAAATTTGGACTAAGCTACTTTACTTTTTTTAAAAAAGCAAATTTTATTTAATTTTCAAAATATTTATTTATTTCGTTTTCTTAAAAAAAATTTTTTTCGTGATATTCACTACCATATAGTGTAATTAATATGAAATATAATTGATAATCTAATAAGAATAAATTTTTAATCAATTATTTTAAGTAATCCTACCTTTAAAAATTTTACTTTTTGATTATAAAAATTAATTTTCAAATCCCTCTAAGATTTATTAGTAAATTATTTATTTTAGTAAGTTATATATTGTTTAATCATAAGAGCTCTCATAATCATAAATATCATCGCCAATTTTTAAACTTTCGTAATCTCCTATCAAATAACTTGGCAATAAATTATCTTCTAGTGAAATTTGATATTCTTCAGCCCAATTATTAATTTCTTCTTCATCCTGCCAAGAGAAAATAAATACAAGTTCCCTTTTAAAGTACCCATCTTTATATTCGAATGATTTAATTTCCCACTTAAATGAGCCTGGGAAACTATCTTCACTTAAATAAGGATCAGGTGACTTGTGACTTTCTAAAGCAAAATTTAATTCTTTCTCAGAATATTTTCCATCATTGAAAGTAATTGATTGAGAAACATTAATGATAATTGGTTTTTCCATATAAGATATATGAAATAAATTTATTAACACTTTAACTCAGGGTTAATTTTATCTAAAAAATTTAATTAAATTTTATAAACTTATTTTTTAAACAAGATTCGCTTCGGTTGTCAAAGTCATTTAATAAACTCCAAAGCATAATCAAACCCAACTTCTACATCCTCTTCATCAGGATCATAATTACATTCCATGACAAAGTGCTTTAGCTTTGACTTGATAATTAATTTTAGAAATAAAAACTAAAAATTAAAGGTTTTAAAAAATATAAAAATGAGGCTAAGATAAATCAAAGTTTCAATTAAATTTCATGGTGAATATTAAATTTGAAGTTGATTGTTATTTAGAAGGTGGCTTTCCTTTAGAAGAAGAAGATATCGAAACAATAATTGAACTTGATTACTATGATCAGCTTATTAATCTTATCGAAACCGGTAATAGTGAAGAAGCAATTAACTTAGTAAGTGAAAATTTAGACGCTGAATTTATAGTAGAAAATATTGATCCTTTAGAGAATGAGGGATTTGAATTTTTGGTTGTAAAAAACGTGTCCGCACAGTCTCCTTATATTGAAGAAATTGATGGTGTTAAGATACCTCTTTTTAAATATATTTCAGCTAGGTTCATTCTGAAAGGTCCAAAAGAGATAATTATTAATTGGATGGATAAAGAAGGTGACATATACAAATTCAATGAAAAACTTTTTGAAGAATGGTTAGATAAAAATGGAGGAGATGCACTCCAAGATGGCTGCTCTTATAACTTAGATGGAGCTTGCTATGATCTAAGTGGCTTTGGTTCAAATGCCTGTTCAATTAATCAAGATTCAATTAATAAAGCTTTTAATCTAGATATTAATTAATAATTAAATTCTTAAAACCACATGTTAATGCGGCAAGTATTCGATTACCTTTCCTAGTTGCTTCAGGAGGTAAACTTTCAAAGTTGGTAAGAATAATCATTTCATTTAACCTATTACTTGACCATTTCCCATCATCTATTTTGCATAACTCGTTTAGAAGTTGGTCTTTATCTTGTCCATTTATCGGACATGAATAAACAGGATTAATAATAAAAATCACTGAAATAATCGAAAGTAGTTTCCTCATATTTAGTTTTGAATCTAAAAATAAATTTTTTAGTAAGGACAAAGAATAGAGTGTTCCTCTCTCCTATGACGAACATATCCAGAAGTCCACTCATTTCCCGGAACATATTCTTCAAAACGTATTACTTTAAAACATGTTTCAGTTCTGTTTCTTATCCTTGAATAATTTTGTGAATTCTCAATGAAAGGTTCCCAAAACTCTTTCCAAGTCAATGCATTTGCAGGAGGGATAGAAAGTAAAATAAGTGAATATATTATGAGTTTCATAATTTTAAGGATTAATAATATCAATTAAGTGACCAAAATCATCAACTAACCTATATCTCCTATTTTGATTAGAAGCTCTATTTTGAGCTGTCCTAAATGCAGAAGGTTGATGATGCATGGTTGTGTAGTGCTGCCAATTCCCAAATTGATCTTGCCACTGAATAATTACTTTTTTCATAGAATTAATTTAAATAATTTTGCTTAAATTTTTACTTTTAAAAAATTATATAATTAGAGTTTTCCGCCAATACTTATAAAAGTTTCTTTATTGCAAAGACAGCTTCTATATCCCGGATAATGAATTTTCATTAAAGGTGTAACTGCTAATGTCGATGGAAATCCAGAAGCTATATAAACCCAAACTTCCTTCTTTTCTTCGATTACAACATGAGGAAATCTAAAAGTTGAATTATTTTTCAAAGTTCTAAACCTTTGTGGATTAGAACTAATTTTTTTCTTGTCCATAATATTTGAGATTAAAAAGAATTAGTTATTTTCATCTAATTAATAATTGAAGAAAAAATTCTACAAGTTATTAAAGGTACAATTGAGAAAAAAATTGATTCTCAGATGCAAATAAAAAATAATTTATTTTAAAAGTAAAAATTATATAAGCCTGTTCTCAAAAAATTGAGAGGGTTTCTTGACAGTCAGGTATTGTCTTACTTCATTATATATTCAATTCTAGGTAAATCTATATAAATTGTTCTTTTTTTAAATTGTCACAATAATTCTGGTTTATTTAATTATTAGATTCACTTCTTACAAATTCTTATTTCTATTTCCTAATAACTGATCAGTTACCTAATTCAGCCTAAAGAGGACTATTTAATTTTTTGATTGTTTCAAGTTTTGGTTTGATATATTCAATAAATTCATCATTTGAGTTCATATTAGTAAAGACTTTTTATGAGCAGTATGAAAAGTATTCTGACAAAAACGATTCAAACTCAAATGAATCAAGAGTGTGGTGCATTCTCTCATAGACACTCAAAGCATCCTTTTCTGTAAGTTGATAAGTTTTTTTCTTCCAAGGGTTTCATTTTTTGTACCTAGGATCTCATATTTCGGTTTTTTACCTGGAATTCAGATATATTAATTTATTTGGATCTAGTAATGTCACTATCTTCATACCGTATGCACCGAATTTATCTTGCAGCCACCATGAATTATGGTCTTGGTTCTGATGATCCAAAGGAGTTAGCGTACTACAACAAAATCAAAAAAGAGATGGATGATATGAAAAAAGAAACAGTTAAAAAAGGGATACCTCTTAATTGGGATACCCTCGAAGGAATGGATAAATGCATCTGAATACTTTTTTATTAATTGATGGGAGTCTTATGCTTATTGGCCTGCCTTTGCTGATGATCCTCAAGGGCAAAAAGAGAAATCCCTAAGTCATCACTTAACCGCAAAAGTCACCCCCATAACAGCAGTGATATCTTTCTTGATAGTTGTAGTGTCATAAGACCCCCAGCTGCTTACCTTCGTGGAATTCGGAACTGTTATCTGAAAAACTCCAGTATTTACTCTCTTTAAACCACCTACTTCAGAACCTGCCTGAAGAGCGATAGCTTCAGCCCTAACTCTGGCATCCTTTGCTGCCTTCGCAAGCATATCAACGCGTTTATCAGCCAGCTTTGAATAGGTGAATTCGGGACGGCTTGGTTTCACCCTTACCCCTTTCCCAAGCAATTCTGTTATCTGACTATGAGTCTTCTGGATGTTATAAACATCCCTACTTTCAATCTCAATATTCTGATAAGTAATCCATTCAGTTCTAATGATTTCATTGGTCTTTGGATTCCTGGTTTTATATTCACTGATACTCGCTGGTCCAAGATAAACATACTGCTTTGCACTGTCCTCAATTCCATTGGCTTTAAGGAATTCCATTGTCTTATTAATGGACTGCTTATGCTTGGTAAATGAGTCAATCTGAGTTTTACCTGAGGTCTTTACCTGGACTGACCATTTTGCAATATCACTCTCAAAACTTTCAGTACTTGCACCTGTAACAGTGATAGTATTCTCAACCGTTCTGAACCCTCTCACAAGGACCGTGGAGGCACCTATAAATCCTCCGAGAGATAAGACAGCCATTGCGAAAACAAGTGGCGGAGTGCGGCGTATAACGCCCAGAGAATCGCCCGGCAGCGACCTGAGTCTCTTAATAATTTTCATTGTCTATCAGTATGTGTGTAGGAGCTTTTTAACAGCTGAACCGAAAGAAAAATATATGAAAATCCCTGACTTCTATTTCTTCAGTTCTATATGGCCATTAGTGGAAACATCTAAGCTAGATGTGCCAATTTTAGAGTCGGATACTTATATTGCCAAATGAAATTAAAGTATGCAAGAAGTATTTTTGTATTATTAATTCATTCAATTTTCAATAATACCTTAACCTTATTCGATTCAATTGTTGATCCTTTATCCGTATATGAAAGTACCTCAAACCGTACATATTTATTCATCAATTGGCTTTCTGACTAGTTAGAACATATATATTCATCATTAGCAAATGGCTGACAGAACCACACTAAAAGAAGATCATAATTCTGAGATTGAAGAAAGATCAGAAGAAGAACTTCTTGAGGAAGAAATCAGAAATCAACAAACATTGGATAGCTTTGTTAAATCTCATAAAAACTGGAGCTAATCAAAACTTATTTATTATGAAATTGCCATGAACTTCAAAAGATCACAATTCTCAATTCTGGATAAAGACAGAAGAGAAATAGAATATATCAAAGAAGTTTATAAGAAAAAAATTCAAGCTGAAATTGAATCTTACAAAGATCCCGAGGAGGAAGATAAGAGAGATACAATTCAAGCTCAAGATATATTGATGTTTGATAAAATCTCAATATAATTTTATTTCCTTATTCCTTAATAAATTTTCTTGCTATTAATTAAGTAGAGACTTTTATATTAAATGCCATTAGACGTTTTTCTAATGAACATGTGTGTTGTAGTTATAGCTTTGCTTATCAGAAGAGAAATTAAGGGTTACCGCTAGCCCTTAGATTCCTATTGATAATTTAGTCTAACGAATTTGATAATGTCCATTTTTTTATCTTTTTCCACAATTCATTTTGAGTTATTTCTTGAGAGCAGAGCTAACTATCTTTTTTTGGCCAAACCTCCTCAGTTTTCCTCCATCCCTGAGAGATTAACCTTTCATAAATTTCTCTAGCTAAATCTATATCTACAGAAACTGTCGTTGTCATTACAGGTGATTCTTTCCCAAACACGCCAACTATTTTTCCAGTATCTACAAACATATACTCGAAGACTCCATCAATACTTTTTTCGTTTTTTATAAATCTTTTAACTTCTGTTCTATTTGAATTAATCAACCAATAAGATTCAGTCATAAATCAAAAGGTATAACTAGTGAGCCCCCTTTGTCATACCATTCTTTTAACATTTTGGATCCCTTATCTTGGGCGTTTGCATCAGTAAATTTATATGAAATTAAAAAAAGCATAAATAAACAATAATCTAAATTTATTTTAGAAGTCCAAATTTAAAAGTAACTACATATGACAGTCGAATCATAAATATGACCTGCACTCTCAATTAATGGTTTCACAGCTGGATCTTCAAACATAGCTATTGATTTACCTTCTTCACCCTGTTCAATAAGAATTACACTTGTTGGATCATCTTTCTTTACCCCTTTGTATAAACAAACAATTCCACGTTCTTTATTCATTTGTATATTTTCTTGGCTGTCATAAACTGCAGCCCATTCCCCAAAAGGGACGCTTATTTTAAATGTAAAAACAGTAGTTTCAAGAGACATAAAAAAAGGAGCTAGTTGCTCCTTATTCTAGATCGACTGTCAATCAACTGAATTATCCCATTCCGGCAACAGCATCAGCAACTTGTTTGTTTCTTTGAATAACCTCATCATCATTTAAAACAGCAGTGATATTCCAATCAAGACCAAATTTCGCTCTCCACACTCCAAAATGTTGAGATATTGCTAGGTGATTATCAGCCTTGAAAGTAACAAAAACTTCTCCTGTTTCAGGCGCATGGAATCTACTTATCAATTCAAATCCATCAAAATTATCCATAGGTGCACCGGAAGCAATATACTGCTCAAACATCTTGTAACCTTCGGACTGCGAAATTCCATCTGGAATAAGTCCATGAACGTGATAGTAAGCCATAAATAAAAATCATGTATGTAATTTCAATTTAAAAACCATCATTTAAAAAGCATTTAAATTATCTTTAAATTTAGATTTTTAAGCCTTTTTCAATATGAATTCGCGAAAAAAGAATTTTTATTTGGTATAGCATGTACCGTTTATAAATTTTTTTTTAGCTATTAATTGGCTATGAGTTATTTTGCTGAACCTAACCATATTGAATATGATGCATGGTTCGATGAAAATATTGACCCTATAGACCTAGTGAATTATTTAGATGAAAAGGAGTTCAGTGATTCCGTACACGATAAGTTTCATAAGATTTCAACTAGAAATTTAACAATTGGAGCTTCTGATAATTTTCACTGGTAATTAAAAGATTTTTCATTCCATATATTTCTATGGATCTTACGCAGAATATGTTCCATCACTTTCTCTTCTTGCCTTAGCTAATACAATTTCATCTACAACTTTTTTAATCATGAAAGCACTTTTTTTCCCATAACATTTTTCTTTTTTTATGCTCTCAAAATCATTTGGGATTAAATCATTATGTTCACAACAATCACATTTAATATCGATTTTCATACCTTTGCCATATACTAAGTGTGAATCTTTTCTTGATTGATCCTTAATACCAATTGTTTTGACAGAATTTTGATTCATTTAAAATACATGATTAAGTGGCTATATAAATCTAAAGCAAAATTTAAAAAATATAAAAGATAAACGTCTTAAATAAAATCTTCAATTGCTTTATCTAATCTAGAGATGTGATTTGTGTTTCTGAGTAATTCAAAATCTTTAAAATCAAAGCCAGGAGCAACACAACAACTCACAAACGTAAATTCTCCTTTACTTTTTGCTGCTTGCCAATATCCAGATGGAATAATTTCTAATGGATTATTGGAATCTAAAATTAAATTTCTTAGTAAATTATTATCATTATCTAGGCACCATAAATTCAGAGGCTCACCCCTAAGATAAATCCAAATTTCATCTGCATTTTTTACCCTATGCCACGCACTTTTTGCATCTCTCCCCAAAAGATAATAAATTCCCGTAATTAAGTTTCTTCTTTGACCATCTTCTCTCGTAATAGAACTATTACTCCTTACGATCTCCCTAAACCATCCACCTTCAGGATGAGGAGATAAATTAAATTTTTTAATAATTGCTAAACTTTTTTTATTAGGGTTCACTTTACAAAAAATATTTAAACATTACTATTACGAGGATTAGTAAATTGAAAATTATTTAACTTTAAATTAAGTTTTTAAAAACTTAAGCGCAAATAACTGATAAGTCTACAAAATTCTTATCTTCATCTGCTAGTTCAGTGATGACTCTATTGAGCCATTCAGAGGTCGTTTCACAATAGCCTACATTTAATATGGTTTTTTGCTTTGCTATTTCTTCTTTATTCATAGTTAGAGTATTTTTATATAAATTAGTCTTTGAATAGATCTATGTGAATAAGTCTTAATTACTATCTATTTCAAAAAGTTGTATTTAATACATATTTAAGAACTGCTAGTAAACAAATAAAATTAAATCGTTGACAAGAAAATG
>LULO01000632.1_pt1 | contig 12174 bp, 13 predicted proteins | sample 728121 | NCBI WGS metagenome assembly LULO01 (sample SAMN03860287, study PRJNA289734) | marine metagenome | biome: seawater column; feature: ocean; material: water; isolation source: Red Sea water column Station 149 - depth 50m | place: Saudi Arabia: Red Sea | collected 2011-10-15 | depth 50 m | reverse complement strand
CTGCGATATTTATCATTTTAAAAAATAATTTTTTTGTGAAATTAAGTAGATTCTTATTTGATTTTGACCTATAACAAATAAATCATTATTTGTTTTTGATAAAAATCTCAATGGTTCATTCTATACACCCAAGAACTATTCAAGAGGTTAAGGAAAAAGCAGATATTGTTGACGTTATATCTGAACATATTGTTCTTAAGAAGAAAGGCAAGGAATTTGTTGGGATTTGTCCTTTTCATGATGATACTAAGCCATCTATGACAGTATCACCAACTAAACAATTCTATTACTGTTTTTCTTGTGGTGCAGGTGGAAACTCTATTAAATTTTTAATGGAATTTACTCGTGCAAATTTTTCAGATGTTGTACTTTCACTCGCTAAAAAAAATAATATTAATGTTGAAAATCTTGAGGGTCCCCAAGTAGAAGCTTATAAAAAACAACTATCTAGAAAGGAAGAGCTTTATAAAATATTAAGAGTCACTAAAAATTGGTTTAAGTCTCAATTAAATAATTCTCTTGGTTTTGAAGCCATGAAATATTTAACATCTAAGAGAAACTTGAGTAACAAGATTATTGATAACTTTGAATTAGGCTTTGCTCCAAATTCATGGAATGATTTATTTAATTATCTTTCCAAGGTAGAAAAATTCCCCATTAATTTAATATTAGCTTCAGGCCTTGCAATTTCTAAAGATAATTCTGACAAGATTTATGATCGTTTTAGAAATAGATTAATTGTTCCAATACATGATATGCAGGGAAGAGTAGTTGCCTTTGGAGGAAGATCTCTTGATGGTCAGGAACCTAAATATCTTAATTCTCCTGAATCAGAGATATTTGAAAAGGGAAAAATGTTGTTTGCCTTCGAAAAAGCTTCTAGTGATATTAGAAAAAGAGATAAAGCTATTATTGTTTCTCAACTATGTAGATGTACAGATAATAAAAATATAATTTTGAATTTTGATTCTGATAATGCAGGAATTTTAGCTACAAAAAGAGTAATTAAAGAAGTTGAGACCCTATCCCTTCATGATCAAATTAATCTTAAGATACTTCAACTAAGTCATTTTAAAGATCCTGACGAATATTTGAATAGTCATACACCTGAAGATTATTTTAATTTAATTGATAATTCATCCTTTTGGATTGATTGGGAGATTGATCAGATCTTTAAAGATCAAGATTTAACTAAGTCTGAAATTTTCCAAAGTGTTATTTCTTCATTGGTAAAATTGTTGAGTAAATTACCTCAATCATCAACCAGAACTCATTATTTACAAAAAGTTTCCGAACAATTAAGTAAGGGACAAGCTAGGTTAGCAATACAGTTTGAACAAGATTTAAGAAATCAAGTAAAGGGATTTCGTTGGCATGGTAGATCAAAAAAATTTGAACAACCAAATGAAATTTCCCGACGGGAGAAAAATGAATCGGAAATAATTTTTTATTATTTACATTGTCCAGATCTTAGGCTATTTATTCGTGATGAATTTCTCAAAAGAGAAATTAATGGTTTTAATACTAGTTATATTCAAAGTCTATGGGAAGCTATTTCAAAAATTGAACAAAATAATTTAGGTTTAAATTACTTAAATGATTTAAAACAATCAAATAGTCAAAATCTTCAAAAAGATTTTTCTTCTATTAACTTAATTTCACTTCTGCCTGACTACTTAGCTCTCAATAATCCTGAATCATCAAATAAAATTAATATTTTTATTAATCCAAATGAGTTGTTTTTAACATTGCTGAGTAATCCTAAGGACAATTTACTAGGAACATTATCACTTCTTGAGAAATATAATTCTCTAAAAAGATGTAGACACTTAATAGAATCTTGGGGATCTCAAAGATTAAAAACTTTAGAAAATTGTATATCTATTTTAATTGATAATCCTTCTTCAGGTTCTTCAAATACAAATAAAGAGATAGATGATCTTTTTAAGGATTTAAACTCAGATGCCATTAAATTTCAGGAATTATATTACCTAGAAAGACAACATATAAATTTCTTAGACAAACAACGTTGTGGCAATTTCCTCGCTAGTTAATATAAAAAGTTTTAATTTATAGGCAGTATTTTTTAATCAAGTTTTTAACTTTTTTGGGTTTATCTTCAAGAACATAAGCTTCTACTTCTTTCGCATAAGTCCCAGAAAAATTTGAACTAGAGAACTCTAATGCTTTTCTTTTACTTTGATGCAATTTGCTTTCTAATTTTTTTATATCCCCTATTGTTTTATTGTCATTACATTTTTGTATCGCATGAGTTGCTTCGTGTCTTAATGCTTTTCTTATCGCCCTTTCTGTTTTGAAGTTATCTTTATTTGGTTGTTGATTCTTATTTCTAAAATTTGTTTTCCTTTTTGCATTTTCAGTACATATTATTATTTTATTTTCTTTAAAATTATGTAGCCCTTTTATTTCTTTGTTTAATAGACATTCAATTTTATTTTCTTCAACTATGTAGTTTGCTTTTATTAATAAGTTAAGAATCTCTTTATCTAATTTGCTCAAAAATAATATAAATTCCATTCTATTTTGTTTACTTCACTATAGTTGGGATTTGTTCTATATCAGTTGTAGATGAGCGACTTAAGAAATTCTTATTCATCTTCCAACTTTGTGGATTTTTTGTAATGGCCCATGTAATTGCATTGTTATTAAATCTTTTATTTAATAAATCAATCGTTTTCATAAGATTTGTTGATTTTTTTAAGACTTTCTGAGATTTGTAATTGATAACTGATTGCTGTAAATATTCGCTATTTGTTAAATCCTGCATTAAAACACCAGCTTTTGAGAATTTATATTCGGGATTATAAATTTCTTTAGATAATTCAACTACTATTTTTAAAATATTGTTTGTGTCATCTGTTGCATTTGTAAGTTTTCTATGAGCACTTCTTTGATAATTTTGACTTGAATATTTACTGGTTCTAGCAAATACTCTAATATTAGATGATTGTAAATTCTGACTTCTCATTTTTTCAGAGGCTTTTATTGCGTGAGTTGCCAGTGCTTGAGTTAAGTCTTCTAATTTTGTGATAGGCGTGCCGAAACTCCTGCTCACCTGAATTTCTTTTTTTGATTTCTTGTTTTTTTCTATGGGCAGGCATCTATGGCCTTTCAGTTCTAATTGCAGTCTTTTCCCTACGATGCCTAATTTCTTAATGATTTCATTTTCTTCCATATCTCTTAGTTCTCTCGCATTTTTAATACCTTTACTTTGCAACCAATTAGAGGTTTGTTTCCCGACTCCCCATATCTTATTTGCTCTTACTTTATTTTCTCCTATTCCTACTGTTATGGTAATCCCTAGATTCTGATATATTAATGATCTTATGCTTCTTGCCCAAGGATATAGATTTTCATCATTAGGTCTAGAAATCGAGACGAATGCTTCGTCAATAGAATAAATTTCTATCTGTTCACAGTAGTTTTTCAGTAAATTCATTAGTCTTCTGCTCATATCCCCATAAAGCGAGTAGTTTGAGCTTAAGACTGCTACATCTAATTTATTTAGTCTTTCTTTGACCTTAAAATACGGAGTTCCCATTTTAATTTTTAAAGCTCGCGCTTCAGGGCTTCTTGCAATGATACATCCGTCATTATTAGATAAAATTACTACTGGTTTATTTCTCAAATGAGGATTAATATTTTGTTCACATGACGCGTAAAAATTATTAGCATCTATAAGAGCTATTGCATCATTATTTGAAATTCTCATAAATAGCTATGTATTGAATAAATAACAACTCCCCATATCTGTACATCAATATGGTTTTTAAATCTAAAATCAGGATAATTATGATTTTCTGCTTTTAAATATAATTCATTATTTTTTATAGATAATCTTTTTATTGTAAATTCTCCGTCTATCATTGCAATGATGATATTCCCTGGCCTGGCTGTTAAGCTCTTGTCTACTATTATTAAATCTTTATCTTTAATTCCTGCATTTATCATTGAGTCACCTTTAACTCTAAGAAAAAAAGTGCTAAACGGATTAGATATTAAATGTTCGTTTAAATCAATATTTTCTTCTGTATAGTCATCTGCAGGAGAAGGAAACCCTGCTGATACCGAATCAGTTAATAAGGGGATTTTAAATTTTTTAGTAGTTGAATCAAAAGAATCCAAGGTTAAATTAATAGTATATATGTACTATATAGCAAAAATCAAAAAATAGTTAGTTATTAAACTTTTATAGATTAATTTTAGATTGAATCTAATCTTTTTAAGAACGATGGTAAGGGGAGTTGTTTGATATAGAAATAGCTCTATAGATTTGCTCGATTAGGATTAATCTAGCTAATTCATGAGGAAAAGTTAAAGGAGACAGGCTTAGTACAAGATCTGATTTTTCTTTTATATCTGAACTAACTCCATCAGTATCACCGATTAAGAAATTAATTTTTTTATTTTTAAAATTCAAGAGTAAGGAACATAGTTCAACTGAATTAAACTGTTTCCCTTCTTCACTTAGGCAGATAATAATATTGTTATTGGATCTAAGATTATTTAAATTAAAAGTCTTTAACTCATTAATGATAAGTTCAGGCATTCTTTTTTTGTATTGATTAATTCCATCTCTAATCCAAAGTTTCTTTATTTTGCCGATAGCATAAATTGTTAATCTATTACTCTGAAGCATAAGTAAATATTAAAACTAATTATTCATCAAGAAGATAATTAAATTCATCATATAGTTCCTCTTCGGTTGTTAATTTCTTGGAAAAATTATCTTTTTTAGAATTCATATTAATTTGATTAATCTCACTTTTTCTTAGTGAATTATTAACGTTAGAAGTCTCTTCTAAAGATTCTGAATTATCAATTAACGAATAAAAAATTTTATTGGGATCTTCTGAATTAAGTGGATTGGTGATTAAATTATCATTATTAGTTATATTTGTGTAATTATTTATATTTTTACTTTCGTTATTTAAATTTTTCTTTTTTTTAAATTTATTGAGTTTATCTAAATTTTTTTTTGATAAGCTCATGATATAAAGTATTAAATAAATTCATATTTAATTTAAACATATTATTTATCTTTTAGATGAATTCTAAAAACTATCATCAAAAAAAAAGATTTGGACAACACTGGTTGGTAAATAAAAAAATATTAGAAAAAATTAAAGAAATTGCTGTTCTTAATGAAAATGACTTTATTTTAGAAATTGGTCCTGGTAAAGGAGCTTTAACATCTAAGTTGTTAGATTCAGAAATTAAAAAATTACATGCGATTGAATTAGATAAAGATTTAATAAATTTATTAAATGATAAATTCAATAATAATGATAAGTTTTCACTGCAGCAGGGAGATATTCTTTCTGTAAATTTAGATTCGATTAATAAGAAGATTACAAAAGTGATTGCAAATATTCCTTACAATATAACTGGCCCAATATTGGATATTTTCATAGGTCGATTGGGCATTATAAGAAACTATAATTACGAAAAAATAATATTTTTAATGCAGAAAGACGTTGTAGATAGGATTTTGTCAAAAGAAGGTAGTCCCAATGCTGGTGCGCTTAGTATAAGAATGCAACTTTTATCAAAAATAAAAAGAATATGTGATGTGCCGCCTTCATCATTTAGTCCGCCTCCAAAAGTTTTTTCTTCTTTAGTAGTTTTCGAACCAATTAAAAATGATTTAAGATTAGATATTAGTCTAGAAAAATATATAGATAAACTTCTTCGAATTTCATTTAATTCAAGAAGAAAAATGCTTAGAAATACTCTTAATTCAATACTTTCAAATGAAGAGATAAATGAATTATCTGAATCTTCAAAAGTTTGTTTTAATTTAAGACCACAAGATATTTCAATTGACCAATGGATTAAGCTTGCAGAAAATTGTATTAAAATTAAAAAATAAAAATTTAAGTATATGCAAGATTTAGCTAAAACGAAAATTAATATAAAATCTCCTGCCAAAATAAATTTGCACCTTGAAGTTATTGGTAAAAGAGAGGATGGATTTCATGAGTTAGCAATGATTATGCAAAATATCGATCTTTCTGATTATTTAGAATTTGAAATTAATAATGAAGGTTTAATTAAACTTGAGTCTGATTGTAATGATTTAAGCTTATCTGATGATAACTTAATTGTTAAATCGGCAAATCTATTAAGGAAAAAATCAAATATAGATTACGGTGCGAATATATTTTTAAGAAAAAATATTCCAATTGGCGCAGGATTAGCTGGTGGATCCAGTAATGCAGCAGCAACATTAATTGGTCTTAATAATTTATGGGATTTGAAATTAGATCAAGAAACTTTATGTTCATTAGCATCAACTTTAGGATCTGATATTCCCTTTTTTATAAATGGTGGTATTCAATTATGTTTTGGAAGAGGAGAAATTTTGGAGAAATTAGATTCAAACTTTGAATATGGAGTAATTCTTTTAAAAAATCCAAATGTATCAGTATCTACAGCTGAAACTTATAAAAAATATAGTAATAGATTTTGTGATCAATATCTTACTGATAGAGAAATGATTGAGAACATAAGAAAAAATTTAAGAGATAATGGTTTAAATAACTTAAATTTTGATAATCAACATTTATCTATTAAAAATGATTTGCAGTTAGTTGTTGAAAATGAAAATGATTCTGTAAAGCAGGCATTATATTTACTTTCTAAATTAGAAAATTGTCTCACATTTTCAATGAGTGGATCAGGCCCTACATGCTTTGCACTCTTTAAAGATATAGAGACTGCTAAAAAAGAATTAACTGCAAATTCTAAATTATTTAAAGATAAAGGCTATGATTCATGGGTTTGCACTTTCCTTGAAAAGGGAATAACATTCATTTAAATTTTTTTATATAAAAATCTATTGTGGCTGATAATAGTAATGAGAATATTGAAAAAAATATTCCCGAAAAAGGACCTTTAAATTTTATTGTTGGATCATTAACAAGTTTTTTATTATTTATATTTTTTTATTTTTTAAGTAATAAAATTGCAATTTATTTTTCAGTACATAAACCATCTAATTCTTCTGAAATAGTCCAAAATATTTCTTCTAGTATTAATACCTTAATAATTGGATTATCTTTTTTGCTAACTTTCTCTTTTGCTTTTATAGGTATAGGACTTTTTATTGTATTTATTCGCAGTTTTTTTCTGAAGAAAAATTGAATTGCCAATATTATTAAGAAAACACTTTCTTTGAATGTCTTTACATGACTTAGGCCTTTTAGTCCTTTTGCTGTCGCCAGGAATGATTTTATCAATATTACTACTCATAACCTTCGCTGAAGGAGGTTGAATTATTCAAAGTGGTAGGATTATATATGTGATTAATTAGGTAATTAATTGTGGCTGGAACATTATTATTTAATGCTTTGAAAGAGGCAATTGATGAAGAAATGGCAAATGATGTAAATGTTTGCGTTATGGGGGAAGATGTTGGTCAATATGGAGGATCTTATAAGGTAACTAAGGATTTATATGAAAAATATGGAGAGTTAAGAGTCTTAGATACTCCAATTGCAGAGAATAGTTTTACGGGTATGGCTGTGGGTGCAGCAATGACTGGCTTAAGACCAATAGTAGAAGGAATGAATATGGGTTTTTTGCTTTTAGCTTTTAATCAGATATCAAATAATATGGGTATGCTTAGATATACAAGTGGCGGAAATTATAAAATACCAGCAGTAGTTCGAGGACCTGGTGGAGTTGGTCGTCAACTTGGTGCTGAGCATAGTCAAAGACTTGAAGCATATTTTCATGCAGTTCCTGGCATAAAGATTGTTGCATGTAGTACACCCACAAATGCTAAAGGTTTAATGAAAGCAGCTATAAGAGATGATAATCCGGTTCTATTTTTCGAACATGTTCTTCTATACAATTTGTCTGAAGAATTACCTGAGGGTGATTATACTTGCGCTTTAGATCAGGCTGACGTTGTAAAAGAAGGGAAAGATATTACTTTATTGACTTATTCAAGAATGAGACATCACTGCCTTAAAGCTGTTGAAGAATTAGAAAAAAAAGGAATAGATGTTGAGTTAATAGATTTAATAAGTTTAAAACCATTTGATATGGAAACCATCTCAAAATCAATAAGAAAAACAAATAAAGTAATTATTGTTGAAGAATGTATGAAGACTGGAGGTATTGGTGCAGAATTAATTGCCTTGATAACAGAAGAGTGTTTTGATGATCTTGATGCCCGACCAATTAGATTATCTAGTCAGGATATTCCAACTCCCTATAATGGAAATCTTGAGAATTTGACAATAATCCAACCACATCAAATAGTTGAAAAAGTTGAACATTTAATTAGTGGGAGTATATAGAAAATGAAAAGAAGGCAAGGTTGGCTTTTTTTTATTATATTTCTACTTACTTTATCTGTTTATCTATTAATAAATTATCCCTTACAGTTGGGATTGGATTTACAAGGGGGTTCTCAACTTACACTACAAATTATTAAAGAGGAAGGTAAGGTAACAAGGGATGAACTTGAAGCAGTTAATTCGGTTATAGATAAGCGCGTTAACAATTTAGGAGTTTCTGAGTCTAATTTACAAACCCTTGGTGGAGATCAATTGATTTTAGAATTACCAGGCGAACAAAATCCATTAGTTGCTTCAAGGGTATTAGGTAAGACTGCTTTATTAGAATTTAGAACGCAAAAAGAAGGAACATCTACAGATTTAAAAACCTTGCAATTACAAAGATTGAGTATTAAAGAATTAATTAAACAATATTCCTTTGAAGAAAAAAATCAAAATAATGATAATTTCTTAAAAGTTATTCAAGATGATCTCAAAGATATAGAGCAAGAATTGAATTACTCATCTACTAGTAATGATTTATATGGGAAGTTAATTGAAATCAAAAAATATGTTGATAAAGAAATTACAAATTTATTTATTAAAACAGATTTATCTGGTAAGGATCTTATTAACGCAGGAAGGAGACAAGAACAAACAAATAGTAATTGGGAAGTTTTATTAACTTTTAGTAATTCAGGAGGTGAAAAGTTTGCAGAAATTACAAAGTCAATTGCTGGCACTAATCAACTATTGGCTATTATTCTTGATGGAGAATCTATAAGTGAAGCTAGTGTTGGTAACCAGTTTGCTAGTACTGGTATTACAGGTGGATCAGCAACAATAAGCGGTAATTTTAGTGCTGAAAATGCTAGAGAATTAGAAGTTCAACTTAAAGGAGGCTCATTGCCATTGCCAATTGAAATAGTAGAAACTAACACTATAGGGGCTCTATTAGGATCCAAAAATATTTTAAAAAGTCTTTATGCAGCTATTAGTGGATTAATTTTTGTTGGTATATTTATGATTTTTAATTATAGAATTCTAGGTTTCGTTTCAGTTCTATCTCTAGTACTTTATGGTTTCTTTAACTTAGCCCTATATTCTTTAATTCCTGTAACTTTGACTTTACCTGGAATATCTGGGCTTATACTTAGCATTGGTATGGCTGTTGATGCAAATATTCTAATATTTGAGAGAATTAGAGAAGAATTATATGACGGCAATACTCTTACAAGATCTATTGATAGCGGTTTTCAAAGAGCTAATTCATCTATAGTTGATGGTCATATTACAACTCTTCTAAGTTGTTTTGTATTGTTTTTATTAGGAACAAATTTTGTTAAAGGTTTTGCGGCAACATTAGGTATTGGAGTTCTAATAAGCTTGTTTACCTCATTAAATTGTTCTAAAACTATTTTGCGATTTTTTACAACATATCAATCTTTAAGACAAAAAAATCTCTATCTACCCAAGAATAATTTTTCAAATTAAATTTTTTGTTTCTAATTTCTCATGAAATACAATCTTGAACTAATAAAAAATAAAAGAAAGATAATTAGTTTTTCAACTTTTCTTATTTTGTTAAGTCTTTTAGGAATTTTATATTCAACTTTTAATACTTCTTATAAGAAACCTATAAATTTAGGGATGGATTTTGTTGGAGGAAATGAACTAAGAATAGAAAGAGTTTGTGAAGAAGAATGTTCTAATCTTTCCCCTGATTCAGTTTTAGAAAATTTAAGAGAGATCTCTAGTAATAAAAACTTTATAAATAATATTAAATTACAATTTCAAAATAATAATAAATTAATTTCAATAAGAACTCCTTATTTGAGTATCGAAGAATCAAATAATCTAATTACTAATCTTGATAATATTATTGGACCTCTAAATTATGAGAGTAAGGATTCAAGATTAATAGGTCCAAAGCTTGGGAAAAGATTACTTACCAATTGTGTTACTTCATTGTTGGTTTCTTTATTTGCAATATCTTTATATATAACTATTAGGTTTGATAAAAAATATGCATTATTTGCATTATTAGCTTTATTCCATGATTTATTAATTGTTTTCGGTATATTTTCCTGGTTGGGAATTATATTATCTGTCGAGGTAAATAGTTTATTTGCGGTTTCCTTGTTAACTATTGCTGGTTATTCTGTAAATGATACTGTTGTTATTTTTGATAGAATTCGTGAGAATTTAAAATCAAAGGAAGAAGGCTATAACGAAACTATTCAATTATCAGTAAACGAATCATTTAGGAGAACAACTTTTACCAGTATTACAACCCTTATCCCTTTATTAAGCATAATTTTGTTTGGATCTTACTCGCTGTTTTGGTTTTCTTTGGCCTTATCATTAGGAATTATTGTTGGAAGTTATTCAAGTATTTTATTGGCTCCATCTTTGTTGCTTAAAGACTGAGCTTAAGCTTCTCATTTTATGAAATTGAATTACTATTTGATAATTTTATTTTCTTTAGTTTTAATAGATCTTTCTACTGAGCTAAGAATATTATTTGATCATTTTACTTTTAGTTCTCTATATTTTGCTATAGGTAAACATCCCTTAGCTATCTTTATACTTTTTTCATACCCATATTTATATAAAAAATTAATTAAGTAGTTTTTAAATATCTTTAAATGATTCTTTGATTAAAACCTGTATTACTACAGCTAATGGAAGAGATAGTATTAAGCCTAGTGGACCAAAAATGAAGGTAAATCCAAATTGTGATATTAATGTCAATCCAGGAAGTAGGTTTGCTTTTTTCTTCATTATAGATGGCATTATGATATAGCTTTCAATATTTTGAATGATTACATATGATCCTAAAACTGCCAGTGGTTTCCAAAAATTATCTAGTAGTGCAATTGAGATTGGAAATATACCACTAATAACTGGACCTATATTCGGAATTATATTAAGAACCATTGCTATTAAGGCATTTGAGACAACGTATTTGACATCTAATATAGATAAAACTATTAATGATAATAAACCTACTGATAATGAGCTTATGACCATAGAAAAGGTCCAATTTGCTAATGCAATATTGCATTTTTCCAGAATATTTCTAAATTTATTACGGTAATTTTTTGGTATTAATAGAAGTACATTTTCTTTATATTGTTTTGGTTCAATAGAAATCATCAAACTCACTGCTAATACGAATATTAATCTCAAAAGACCTGAACCTAGATTCCCCGCAATATTAATTAAATTCTTAAAACTTTCTTGAATAGCTTTTGCAATAGTTGAGACATCTGGAATGGTAACTACATTATTTATTAAACTGAATATGTCTATAACATTTTCTGATTGTTCGCCATAAAATAAACTATTAAATTTGTTCAGATTTGTATTGATCAATATATTTATTTTTGATAAACCATTTGGAATGTCAACTAGTATTTCATTGAATTCTTTTATAAACGGAGGTAATACAAGAATAAAAATAGTAAATATTATTACTGATATGACGGCTAAGACAAGAAACAAAGAAATCGATCGAGGAATTTTCAAACCTTTTTGGATTTGATTAGATAAATTACATACAATATTTGAAATTACTAAAGAACAAATTATTAGCAGGAGAAAATCCCTTAAAATCCATACTATTAATAAAGTGATTAATATTACTACTAACTTAAAATATGATGAACTATTCAATTTTCATAATATTCTACTTCTTTTCAGAATATCCTAATCCATTTGATTTGGCATAACTATTTGCAAATCTCATAAATCTGTCAAAGTCTGGTGTGTTCTTCCAAATATAAACCGCTTCTAAAAATATTGGTTCTCCATCAACAAACTTTACTTTAACTTCTCTAGTTAATATTTCACCTTCGGAATC
>LULO01000849.1_pt1 | contig 12177 bp, 11 predicted proteins | sample 728121 | NCBI WGS metagenome assembly LULO01 (sample SAMN03860287, study PRJNA289734) | marine metagenome | biome: seawater column; feature: ocean; material: water; isolation source: Red Sea water column Station 149 - depth 50m | place: Saudi Arabia: Red Sea | collected 2011-10-15 | depth 50 m | reverse complement strand
GTTCGTGGAAAGAAGTTCAAAGGTAATCATGTTCATTCAATAGTGAAGAAGAAAAGAATGAGAGATGAAATAAGAAGAGACATGATTTTATTGGGATGTAAAAGCATAAAAGAGCTAAATAAAACAAAAATTGTATATAGGTGATGCAAAAAAACTGGTTTTCAAAAGTGTAAATAAATACTAGGTTTAAATTATGAAATTAGCAAAAAATTTAGATAGACTTGGAACAGAAACTGCTTTTAGTGTCTTAGCTGAAGCTAAGAAGCTTGAAGCTCAGGGTAAAGAAATGATTCACTTAGGTTTAGGCCAGCCAGATTTTATGACTCCTAAACATATTATGGACGCAGCAAAAAAAGCTATTGATGACGGACATCATGGATATGTTTTAGCTAACGGGATTGCTGAATGCCGGCAAGCAGTTTCAAGAAAAATAAAAAGTTTATATAAAAAAGAAGTTAGTCCCGAGCGGATTATGATTATGCCTGGTGGAAAACCTACAATGTACTTTGCTATTCAAATGATCGGTGAGCCTGGTGCAGAAATAGTTCATCCTACACCTGGTTTTCCAATTTATGAGTCTATGATCAATTATACTGGTGCCAAAGCAGTTCCATATGATTTAACAAAAGAAAAAGATTTAAAATTTGATCCTGAAAAAATTTTATCTTTGATAACAGACAAAACTCGTCTTGTGATACTGATTAATCCCAATAATCCAACAGGAAGTTTTGTTGAAAAACCTGCAATTGATTTTCTTGCTGAAGGTTTAAAGAAACATCCACACGTTACAATTCTTAGTGATGAAATTTATAGCAGACAAATTTTCGATGGAAAAGAGATGCCGACTTTTTTCAATTACCCAGATTTACAAGACAGGTTGATAGTTTTAGATGGATGGAGCAAAGCTTACTCCATGACTGGCTGGAGAATGGGCTGGAGCGTGTGGCCAGAAAATTTAATTCCTCATGTAACTAAATTAGCTATAAATAGTTTTTCTTGTGTAAATGCGCCTTCACAATTTGCTGGAATAGCAGCATTAGATGGACCAGACGACTCTATACATCATATGATGGAAAAGTTTGATCAAAGAAGAAAATTAATTCACAAAGGTTTAAATGATTTACCTGGTGTTGAATGCAGTATGCCTGGTGGAGCGTTTTACGCTTTTCCAAATGTAAAGGGAACAGGCATGAGTGGAAGTGAATTTTCAAAGAAATGTATGCACGAAGCAGGTGTGGCAATTGTTCCAGGAACAGCATTTGGCAAAACATCAGTAGATTATGTACGTTTTAGCTTCGCCGCATCAAGGGATAACATTCAAAAAGCACTAGATAAAATATCAAAAATGCTTAAGTAGGATTGATTATGAGCAGTTTACAAATGCCAAAAGTTGATAACGCAATTATGTCTAAAAAAGATAAAATTGCTTCGGATCTTCGTGGAATTATCAATTCTAAAAATGTTCTTTCGAATCCTGATGAACTAAGACCTTTCGAAACTGACGGCTTGACGGCTTATAGACAAATGCCTCTTTTAGTAGTTATGCCTGAGACAGTTGAGGAAGTTAGTCAAATTTTAAAATATTGTAATGAGAACAAAGTTAAAGTAGTCCCAAGAGGAGCAGGTACAGGTTTATCTGGTGGTTCGATGCCTTTAGAAGATTGTGTTCTAATGGCAATGGGAAAATTTAATAAAATAATTGAGATTGATTATGAAAATAGATGTGTGGTTACGCAACCTTGTGTAACAAATTTAGCAATCACTCATGCTGTTCAAGACAAAGGTTTTTATTATGCTCCGGATCCATCAAGTCAAATTGCATGTTCCATAGGCGGAAACGTAGCTGAAAATTCTGGCGGAGTTCATTCTCTTAAATACGGTGCAACTACAAATAATCTCTTGGGTATTCAAGTAGTTTTAATGGATGGAACTGTAACTAAATTTGGTGGTAAAGCTATGGACGCGGAGGGATATGATTTCTTAGGCTTGATGACAGGTTCAGAGGGTTTACTTGGTGTTATCACAGAGGTTACTGTAAAAATTTTAAAGTCGCCTGAAGTTGTTAAAGCCGCTTTAGTTGGGTTTCCATCAATTGAAGATGCAGGAAACTGTGTTGCTGAAATAATTGCAGAGGGATGTATACCGGCTGGGATGGAAATAATGGATAAAGCTCTGACGAAAGCAACTAATGATTATTCTAAAGCAGGTTACCCAACTGATGCAGAGGCGATGATGATTGTAGAATTTGATGGAACAGAACATGAAGTTGAAGCTTACATTCAAAAGACAAAAGAAATTGCTGAAAAAAATAATTCATCAAGTTTAAAAATCAGTAAATCAAATGAAGAGAGATTAAAATTTTGGGCCGGTAGGAAAGCAGCTTTTCCGGCTTGTGGAGTTTTAGCGCCTGATTACATGTGTATGGATGGTTCAATACCTAGAGGAAAACTTGCTGAGGTTTTAAATGAAATTTCAAGACTTTCTAAAAAATATAATTTGCCAGTTGCCAATGCATTTCATGCAGGAGATGGAAACCTCCATCCTCTAATTATGTTTGATGCAAATGACAAAGAGTCTTTAAGGAAATGTGAGGAGTTTGGAGCTGATATTTTAAAGTATTGTGTAAAAGTCGGCGGGGCTCTAACTGGTGAACACGGAGTTGGTATAGAGAAAAGAGAATTAATGTGTGAAGCATTCAATGATAAAGATATACAACAACAATTAACAATTAAAGTTGCTTTAGATCCAAATTCATTATTAAATCCAGGCAAAGTTTATCCAATACTTAGAAAATGTGCTGAGGAAGGAAGAGTTCATGTCCATGGAGGAAAAACAAAATTCCCAGACATCCCTAGATTTTAATCAAAATATTTTTAAACCTACCTCTAGAGAGGAAATAGTTGAGATAGTTAAAACTTGTTATAGGAAAAATATACCTCTAGAAATCAATGGATTAAAATCAAAAAATAAAATTGGAAGAAATTTTCAATCTGAAAAAACTTTAGATCTCTCTGATTACAAAGGTATAATTGATTACAAACCTGAAGAGCTCTATATCAAAGTTAAAGCTGGTACACCTTTGAAAGAAATAATAGAGGAGCTAGATAAAAATAATCAGCAATTAGCTTTTGAACCGAATGATTTTGGTTACTTATTTTCTGGGCAAAGTAACAGCGGTTCGATTGGTGGAGTCGTTTCATGTAATTTTGCCGGATCACGAAGATTTAAAGTTGGAAGTGTTCGAGATCACATACTTGGATTTCAAGGGATTAACGGAAAAGGTGAAACTATTAAATCAGGGGGAACAGTAGTTAAGAATGTTACCGGTTATGATTTAAGTAAATTAGTATCAGGATCTTTTGGAACACTCACGATATTAACTGAGCTTTCAATAAAAGTTTTACCAAAACCAGAAACAAGTAAAACTTTAATTATAAAGAATCCTCATCTTAAAAAAGCACTAGACTTTCTTGGAAAAGCATTGTCATCTTCTACAGATCCATCCGGTGGAGTTTTTTATCCAGACTATTTTGGAAAAGATTTTGTTCTGAATGATCTTACACACGATGGGGGCTTAACTGCTATAAGAATTGAAGGTCCAACAAATTCTGTGGATCAAAGAGCAAACAGATTGTCTAAAGAATTAGGTCTTTTGGATCAAGAGCTTTCTATTTTAGATAGTGAGCAAAGTAATATTTTTTGGAGTAGGACAAAAAATTTAGAGGTTTTTAAAAGTTTAAAAAGTAATTTATTAAGAATAGTTTTGCCAATGAGCGAAACCTTACAGGTTATCCAAAAACTTAAAAATTTTGAGATTAAATATTTTATTGATTGGGGAGGGGGTCTTATCTGGGCCTCATTTGATCAATTGAACACAAAAATTCTTAGTGAAATCAAGGATACAGTAAAAAAACATCAAGGATATATTACTTTAATTAAAGTTGAAGAGGATCTAAAAGCTTCTGCTGATATTTTTACAATAGATCCAATTAAGTATAAAATAAGTGAAAAAATTAAAAGGAGTTTTGACCCTAAAAGAATTTTTAATCCAGGGAAAATGTACACAGGAATTTAAATGCAAACATCATTTACAGATAAACAACTTCAAGACAAAGATAATAAAACGAGTGAAACAATTATAAGGAAATGCGTTCACTGCGGAATGTGTAATGCTACTTGCCCTACTTATCAAGTAAATGGAGAGGAGTTAGAAGGACCAAGAGGAAGAATATATCTTATAAAAGATATGTTAGAGAATAAAAAACCAGCCACAAAAGAAATAGCAAAACACATTGATAGCTGTTTATCCTGTTACTCATGTATGACGACTTGCCCTTCAGGAGTGAACTATATGCATTTAATTGACCATGGTAGGAATTATGTTGAAGAAACTTACAAAAGGCCTTTTTTAGATAGAGTATTTAGAAATATACTTTCTTTTGTACTACCGAGACCAAAAATGTTTTTGTTAATGGCTTTATCATCTAAACTAATTAAACCATTTAGTTTTTTATTTCCAAAATTTATTAGAAACGCATTAAATTTAATGCCAGATAAGATCCCAGGAAAAAAATTGAAAGAGCAGAAAGTTTACGAAGTTAAAAAAGGCAAGAAGGTTTCAAGGGTTGCTTTATTGACTGGTTGTGTTCAAAGAGTTATTTCTCCTGAAATAAACGAAGCTACTATAAGACTTCTAAATAGGCACAATGTTGAAGTTGTTGTGATGCCAGATATTAATTGTTGTGGGTCTTTAAACCATCATTTGGGTAAACAAAAATTAGCACACGATTCATTTAAAAATAATATTGAAAGCTGGCACGACGAGTATCTACAAAATGGATTAGATGCGATAATAAGTAATACATCTGGATGCGGTACAACATTAAAAGATTATGGTCATATTTTTAAAAATGATAAAGACCTAAAAAAGAAAGCTAAAAAAATCTCAGAACTAACTAAAGATATTACTGAGTATCTTGATGAAAACTTAAAGCTAAACATAAATTTAAATTCTGAAAAAAAATACAGGATAGCGTACCATTCAGCATGTTCAATGCAACATGGACAGAAAGTTCATGATCAACCAAAAGATTTAATTTCAAAAACTGGTAACGAAGTACTAGATATTCCAGAAGGACATTTGTGTTGTGGCTCCGCGGGTACTTACAATATTTTACATCAAAAGATGGCTAAATCACTTTTAAAGAATAAGGTAAATAATATAGAAAAAATTTCACCTGATTTTATTTCAACAGGTAATATTGGTTGTATGACACAAATTTCAGCTGGTACTCGAATACCAATTATCCATACCGTAGAGTTACTTGATTGGTTTACCGGAGGACCCAAGCCGTATAAACTAAATAATTTTTAAAATGAAAAAAAAGATTTTTGTTACAAGAAGACTTCTCAAAGAAAATGAGGAGAAACTTAAAGAATTATTTGAAGTTACTTTAAATAAAGACGATAAGATTTATAAACCTCAAGAAATAATAGATGGCTCCAAAAATTTTGACGGGATATTAAGTTCTGTTTCTGATCCTATCAGCGCTGATACCATCTCTAAACTTTCAAGTTCCATAAAAATTATTGCTAATGGCGCAGTTGGTTTTGGAAATATAGATATAAAAGCTGCAAAAGAAAAAGGAATTACTGTAACAAATACACCCGACGTGCTTACAGATGCTACAGCAGATATTCAGATTTTACTTTTACTAGGTGCTTCTAGAAAAGCTTATGAGGGACGTCTAGCAGCTGAAACTCAAAATTGGAAATGGTCATGGGATTTCTTGTTAGGAAAACAAATGTCTAATAAAAAACTAGGAATATTAGGAATGGGCAGAATAGGAAGGGCAGTTGCTAAAAGAGCTAAGGCTTTTAATATGGAAATTCATTATCATAATAGATCTAAACTTTCACCAGAATTGGAAGATGGTGCAATTTATCATAAAGATTTAAAAAGCCTTTTTAAACAAAGTGAATTTTTATCAATTAATTGTCCTGCAACTCCAGAAACAACAAAACTTGTGAATAAAGAAACGCTTAGCTATCTAGAGGAAAATACTGTTGTAGGTAACGCAGCAAGAGGAGATATAGTTGACGATGATGCTATGATCGAAGCATTGAAAAGCGGAAAAGTATTCGCTTACGGTTTAGATGTTTACAATGGTGAGCCAAAAATTCATCCAGAGTATTTAAAATTAAAAAATATTTTCTTACTTCCACATTTAGGAAGCGCAACAAAAAGAACTAGGTGGGACATGGCGTTTAGAGCTACGAAAAATTTAGAAGACTTCTTCTCTGGAAAGAAACCACAAGATCAAGTTAATTAGCACACCTATAGATTGAATCTATTATTTTACTTTAAAATTATTCTAAAATAAATCGAGACTCTGATTTGAGATTGTGCTTAAATATTTCCGTTAATTAACTAACGGAGGACATATGTCAAAAATAAAAAAAGGAGTAAAAACTCCATCAAGACGTAAGTTCTTTAAAGCAGCAGCAGCTACGGGTGCTGCAGCAGCAGCAACAGTTGCAATGCCTAACGTTGCATTTGGTGCTCCGCAAACTTTAAAGATGCAAGCGGCTTGGCCGTCAGGCGCTAACATTTTCTTTGAAATGGCTGGCGACTACGCAAAAATGGTAGGCGACATGTCTGGAGGTGAATTAAAAATTGATCTTCAGCCAGTTGGAGCTGTAGTTAAGACTTCGGAGATTGGACAAGCAGTAAGTTCAGGTGTACTTGATATGGGACACTGGGTAACAGCTTACTGGTATGGAAAAAATCCAGCAGCTTCTCTATTCGGTACTGGTCCGTCATACGGAATGTCATCTCAAGAAATTATGGGATGGATAGAGTATGGTGGAGGTAGAAAACTTTATGATGAAACACTTGCAAAAGTTGGTTTCGATTATATTGGTTTCTTCCATATGCCAATGCCTGCACAGCCTTTTGGATGGTTCAAAAAGAACGTAACAAAAGTATCTGATGTAAAAGGTATGAAGTACAGAACAGTAGGATTAGCTACTAACGTATTAACAGCAATGGGAATGGTTGTAAGACAATTACCAGGTGGTGAAATTCAGCCTGCAATGAAGACAGGTTTGATTGAAGCTGCTGAGTTTAACAACCCAACTTCAGACTCTCAGTTTGGTATGCAAGACGTTTCTAAGGACATTTAATGGATTATCGCCTAAACATCAGGCTATTCTAAAAAATGCTGCTTATGCTGCGAACAGTGATAACTACTTTAAAGCATTAGTAAGATACTCAGCTGACTTATCTAAATTGATGAACCAGCATAAAGTAAATGTGTATCAAACGTCAGATGCGATCTTAGCTCAACAATTAAAAGGTTGGGATAAAGTAATCGGTGATTTCAATAAGAAAGATCCATTCTTTAAAAAGATTGTAGACTCACAAAAAGCTTATGCTAAGAGAGTTATGAAATACTTACTCATGAACCAACCTAATTACAAGTTGGCTTACGAGAATGAGTTCGGTTCAATAGCAAAAGTTTGCAGATACTTTAAGTACTTCCGTAGGGAAGGCATTTTCATGGTGCATCGTAATCTTAATGGGAGGAACCTGTTATGAAGTTGTTATGGCATATGCTTTCAATGCTCCTACTTTGTGGAATTTCGATTTTAGTTTACAAATGTATGGCGCAATTTTTATGATGGCAGGCGCATACACTTTATCTACAGAAGCTCACGTTAGAGGTGACGTAATTTACAGACTTTTTAAACCAAGAACACAAGGTTATATCGATTTAGTTTTATATTTTATATTTTTCTTCCCAGGTGTACTCGCGCTTGCGTTTTACGGTTATGAATATGCTTCGCTTGCATGGAAGATAAAAGAAACAAGCTGGAACAGTCCAGCACAAATCCAAATTTATATGGCTAAATCTTTGATACCAGCTGCTGGAATTTTATTAATTATTCAAGGTATTAGTGAAGTTTGCAGAGCAATTATTTGTATTCAAACCGGTCACTGGCCTGCAAGAATGGTTGTGGCAGAGGAAACAGAAAAAATGTTAATGAGAACTTCACAAGACGAGGATCAAAAAGATGTTATTTAGTTTAACCAATCCTGAAATCGCAATTCTAATGATGAGCATATTCCTATTTGCAGTTCTACTTGGTTTCCCAATTGCATTTACATTAATGGCAATGGGAGTTGGTTTTGGTTACTACGCTTATTTTGATCCCACTAGAATGGAACATCTTTTTGATAATAGGATTTTCCAATTATTTGTCCAGAACACCTATACAGTGATGGATAATACTGTTTTAACCGCCGTCCCACTCTTTTTATTTATGGGCTACTTAGTTGAGAGAGCCGGAATAGTTTCTAGATTGTTTTTTGCGATCAGACTAGCATCTCATAGATTACCAGCCTCTATGGCTGTTGCCGCGCTTGTAACTTGCGCTTTATTTTCAACAGCGACAGGAATTATTGGTGCTGTTGTTACACTAATGGGATTACTTGCATGGCCTGCAATGATAAGGGCAGGATATGATAAAAAATTTGCTTCAGGAGTAATTTGTTCTGGTGGATGTTTAGGAATTTTGATTCCTCCAAGTATCATGTTAATTGTTTACTCAGTTATTGCTCAGCTTTCACCTTTAAGATTGTTTGCAGCAGCAATTTTCCCAGGATTATTATTAGCTGGTCTTTATATAATGTACGCAGTTACACTTGCTTATTTTAATCCATCAATAGCGCCTAAACCTCCAAAAGAGGATATTCCGCCAAGATCTGAAATTTTAAAAGAGGTTATGGTTTCGTTCTTACCACTTTTCTCATTAATAATATTAGTATTAGGAACTATTTTAGGAGGACTTGCTACACCTGCAGAGGCTGCAGCAGTAGGAGCCTTTGGTGCATTAGTGCTTTCTTATTTTTACAAGACTTTAAAATGGAAAAATTTTAAAGAGTCTGTATTTCTAACAGCAAAGACAACTGCAATGATAATGTGGTTATTCATTGGCTCTTGGACTTTCGCATCTGTTTTTTCTTACTTAGGTGGCCATGAAGTTTTTGAGCATTTCTTTAAATCAATGAATTTACAACCATGGCAATTCTTAGTAATCACACAAATAATTATTTTCTTATTAGGTTGGCCACTGGAGTGGACGGAAATTTTAATTATATTTGTTCCAATATTTTTACCTTTAGTAGCTTTCTTCGAGGTAAATCCTTATTTTTTCGCAATGCTTATCGCTTTGAATTTACAAACTTCATTTTTAACACCGCCGATGGCAATGTCCGCCTACTATTTAAAAGGTGTCCAATCTAAAAATGTAGAGTTAATGGAAATATTTAGAGGCATTATGCCTTTCCTAGGTATTGTTATATTTGCCATGTTTTTAATGTATCTATTTCCAGGAATAGCTCTTTGGTTGCCAGATACATTATTCGCTAATTAACAATTTAAATGATAGACGTTACATCTTTAAGTGCTTACGATTTATCGCAAAAACTTCATTCTGGTGAAATTTCTTCTTTAGATCTTTGCAAAGCTTATTTAGATAGAATTAAAAAATTTGAAAAAGACGTCCAGGCTTGGCAATTTTTAGACAAAAAACTTTTATTAGAAAAAGCTGAAGAAGCTGACACTTATAGAAAATCTGGAAAACCTCTAGGACCATTGCACGGAATGCCAGTTGCAATTAAGGATATTATAGGTACGTATGATATGCCAACCGAATGTGGGACAGTATTTAGAAAAAAAATGTCTAATTCACAAGACTCGGAAATTGTAAACTTATTAAAAAATTCAGGGGCAATTATCATGGGTAAAACTGTTACTTGTGAACTTGCATATATACATCCATCTAAAACAAAAAATCCTCATGATTATTCAAGAACACCAGGGGGATCATCAAGTGGATCAGCAGCAGCAGTTGCAGCTCATATGGCACCTTTATCTGTGGGTTCTCAAACTGGAGGATCAGTAATCAGGCCAGCATCATATTGTGGTGTAGTTGGATATAAACCCTCGTATGGATTAATCTCTAGAAACGGTGTTTTAAAAGTTTCGGATAAACTAGATACAATGGGCGTATTTGGTAAAAGTGTGAAAGATGTTGCATTATTAGCTAAATCACTAATTAGAAAAGATTTACATGACCCCTCAACAATTTATTTCGCTGCTGACAACATGATTCAGGAATGTGAGAAAGGACCAGTTTTTGATCCAAAGTTTATTTTTTATAAAACGAAAAATTGGAAAAATATAAATAAAAAATCACAGCAAGCTTTTGAATTTCTTATTAAAAATTTCAAAAAGAATATCGAGGTTTTTGATACTCCGTCATACTTTGATGATATACCAAAGTACCATCAGATAATTCATGAAGTTGATATGGCAAATAATTTTCAAGTTTACTATAAAAAAGATAAAACAAAACTTTCAAAAGAAATGAGAGAAGCTATCGCCAGAGGATTAAAATATTCAGCAAAAGAATATGGTGATGCTTCAGATTTTATGAAACAAAGTTATGAGTCCTATAAAGAAGTTTTTGAAGATTACCACGGAATTATTACTCCATCTTCAAGCGGAGTTGCTGATAAAGGATTAAAATCTACTGGAAGTGCAGACTTCCAAAAAATCTGGACTTATCTTGGTTTGCCCACGATTTCATTACCTTTACTTACAGGAGAAAATGACTTACCATTAGGAGTTCAGTTAGTTGGCGATAAACTTGATGATTTAAGATTTTTAGGTACAGCTAACTGGCTTGAGAAAAATTGTAAAGATGAAGGATAAAATTACAATAATAATAGGCGTTGGGCTCTGTACCCTTTTTTTAATTGGTTTAGCCACAACATTAACTAGATCAATGATGATAGGATTTTTTGATGTGCTTCCTGTTTATATTTTAATGGGTATGGTAATTGTAATGATGTTCTATGAAGCCTTCATTGACAAAAAATAATCCTTACGCTCCTTATTTACTTTTGTTAATTCAGCCAATTTTTATGGCTACAAATACTATTGTTTCAAGAGGGGGAGTGGAGTCAGTACCTCCTATTTCTTTAGCGTTTTGGAGGTGGTTTACCGTTTTTATAATGTTACTTCCTTTTTTTTATAATGAAATTTTGAAAAATAAAAAAGAGTTTAATAAAGAGTTTTTCAAACTTTTTTTCTTAGGTTCAATGGGTTGTGGTATATGTGGAGCTTTTCCAAACCTAGCAGGCATGACAACAACAATGGCAAATATTGGTATAATCTATACATCTTCACCAGTAATAATAATTTTTTTATCAATTTTATTCTTTAAAGAGAAAATTAATTTTTTTAGAATATTGGGTTTATTAATTTGTATCACAGGTGTTTTTACAATTATATCTAAAGGTAATTTAGATTTTTTAATCAATTTAAATTTTACAATAGGTGATTTATGGGTCCTGGGAGCAGCTTTTGGCTGGGCTCTATACTCAATATATTTATTGAACTGGAAATCAAAATTTAGCTTAATGGCTCGATTTACTTTAATTGCAATGTTTGGATTTATATCGCTTTTCCCATTTTTTATTTTAGAAAATATTTACTTTGCTAAGACAAACTACAATCAGACATTTTTGTTCTGGACAATATTTGCCGCTATTTCCCCAAGTATTATAGCTTTCTCTTTATATACACGTTTACAAAAATATGTAGGCGCATCCTTTGCAGGGTTTACTTTATATTTGTTCGCAGTCTATGGGTCTATCTTCGGAATTATAATTTTTGAGGAACCTCTTTTTAGTTTTCATTATTTAGGTGGCTTATTAGTATTTACTGGAGTTTATTTCGCTGGGAGAAAAGCATGAAGTATCTTTATTCAGCTTTATCATCAATCATATTAGCTTACATTATAATTGTACTTTTCACTTATTTGTACCAAAGAAAATTACTTTATCACCCAAGTGAAAATAATTACACGGGAGATGAAATTCAATTTGAGTATAAAGAAGTTTTTATTGAGGTAGATAAAGATATAAAACTTAATTCATGGTTTTTGGAAAAAGACTTAAAAAAAAATAAAACAATTTTATACTTTCATGGTAATGCAGGTGATTTAACCAATAGGGTTCATAAGCTTAATGAACTATATAAATTAGATGTAAATATTCTTATTATTTCATGGAGAGGGTTCAGTGGTAATCTAGGCGAACCAACA
>LULO01001324.1_pt1 | contig 12194 bp, 7 predicted proteins | sample 728121 | NCBI WGS metagenome assembly LULO01 (sample SAMN03860287, study PRJNA289734) | marine metagenome | biome: seawater column; feature: ocean; material: water; isolation source: Red Sea water column Station 149 - depth 50m | place: Saudi Arabia: Red Sea | collected 2011-10-15 | depth 50 m | reverse complement strand
TTCGCCTTTGCCGTCCTCGCCAATGACCAACACAAAGTGCTGATGCGTTTCCTCGATGTAATCGCCACTGCCATCGGTGCAATACTCCTTATTGTCATCCTCTGACCGTTTTACCTCAGGACACTCTGCACGTGTCTTGTAGACCGTAGGAGCGCCGCTCCCTTGGCCTCTGGGGGCCCATCGTAGAAATTCACGCTGATAAGCTACCGGAACGACTGTGATGCCCTCCTTACCGCTGTATAGCGCTTCTGTGACACTATTATATATGTCACCCTTTTTACCATCAAGCTTGTCCATCATTGGATCAACCCCTGATAGTATTTTAATAAACGGTAAGGCAAGATCGTCTTTACCAACGTTCTCGTTACCCTTGCCCGCATCTTTTTGAAGTTGCGCAAAATCAAATGCGGCAACCTCTGTGGCTTTCTTTTCAGCCACGGCCTTACTTGCTTCAGCCATTCTTTGCTCCTTTCGCTTTAGTAATAACGGCTCGTTGACCAACATACGCCCCGAATAACTCCATCGGGAACTCATCACCATTCTCAACACGTTCTTTGACGAAACCCCGTAATGACATGGGTTCGATCTTTTCAGTTTGTGTCGGGACATATCCCTCTTTTTCGGCAAACGCCTTGAACGAAGATGCAAGATCGTCTTCTCCGCGTCCAAACTGACAAGAAATTGTGTTTTTAATAATGTCGTCATGCCCATGCTCCCTTAGCCATTCGTAAGCCGCAGGACGGTTATCTACCTTAATAGACGCCCCATACTGTGGCTTAATAGTTACTTTTGATCCGTCTAGTAGAGTAAACTCCATAGAGTTAGCTTCTGTCATCAGTGCGGGTAAGTCTTCGTCCGTCATCTTTAACAGCTTCTTTTTTTCCTCTTTGAGTTTCTCCTCTAGCTCTTTCACAAAAGCATCTTGCTTAATAATGGCTTCGGCAAATCCAGTAAGCGTGGATAAGTCTTCATTATCTAACGTATGCTTGGAAAATAAGGAGCCTTGATTGGCGTCCTCTTTAAGCTTCTTCATTATGTCCATATATCGTCCTTTCTCTTTCGCGATTAAAAACCTTTTCAGGTCTTGACAATTCTATATATATGCGTATATGTTCTTATAGTCAAGAGGTAAAAATGAAAAAATATAAATTTAAAACGAAACCCTTCGATCATCAGATGAAAGCGCTCCGTGATTCGTGGGACGCAAAGTATTATGCACTATTTATGGAGATGGGTACAGGTAAATCGAAAGTAGCCATAGACACTATGGGGGCCCTGTACACAGAGGGCAAAATAAACGCAGCTCTAATTATATCACCCAAGGGTGTATATGATAACTGGGTGCAAGGAGAGATACCCACACATCTATCCGATGACATCAAGATCAACATGGTGCGATGGCAACCATCCAGTGCGCAGTGGTTTCAGAAACAAATGAAAACGTTGGTGTATGAAAAGTTTGATGGGCTCAAGATATTTGTTATGAACACCGAAGCACTGTCCACGCCTCGTGGCACGCAAGCGGCACACACGTTTCTTGAGGCTAACGATGAGAATATAGTTATAGTGGACGAAAGCACCACTATAAAGAATAGAACCGCTAACCGTACAAAAAATATATTAGAGATGAAAGGTATGTCTAAGTACAGACGCATACTAACAGGATCACCCGTGACCCGTAGTCCGATGGATTTGTTTAGTCAATGTATGTTTTTGTCGGCTATGGCACTGAACTTTCAAAGTTTTTATGCGTTCCAGAACCGCTATGCCGTAGTGCAGAAGCGTGTCATGGGACCGCGATCCTTTAATGAAGTGGTAGGATACCGACGATTAGATGAGCTCAATGATAAGCTTGAAGCATTCAGTAATCGTGTGTTGAAAGAAGATTGTCTGGATCTGCCAGATAAAATGTATGTGCGCCGTCTTGTTCCGTTGTCCGAGGAGCAAAAGCGATCATATACGGAGATGAAACGTTTAGCCCTTACCAAGCTTGACAATGGCGAACTTGCCACGACACAGAGCGTGCTGACACAGATCATGCGTCTGCAACAGATATGCTGTGGTCACATACAAGATGATGAGGGTAATACAGTGAACTTCACACATGGGCGTTTGAAAGAACTGCTCGATATATGTGAGGAAGTACAGGGAAAAGTTATCATTTGGGCGACATATACCTACGACATCCAACAGATAGCGAATGCCCTGCGCGACCGCTTTGGGCCCGATGCGGTCGCAACCTATTATGGTGAAACCCCACAACAGGAGCGTCAAGAGATTGTTGAGCGTTATCAAGACCTTGAAGATCCCCTACGCTTCTTTGTGGGACAACCAAGAACGGGCGGGTATGGAATTACCCTAACAGCCGCAAGCACTGTTATTTATTACAGCAATAGCTACGACCTAGAGATACGCTTGCAGTCTGAAGACAGGGCGCATCGTATCGGTCAAACTAATAAAGTAACGTATGTGGATATCATAGCCCCAGAAACTATAGATGAAAAAATACTACAGGCCCTGAGAGAAAAGATAAACCTTGCGCAACGAGTATTAGGTGAGGACGCTAGGACTTGGCTCTCTTAGTTTTTAGCACAGACCGGATAGTTTTAGCTTGTTTTGCATGAGTCTTGGAGGCTTTTCGTAAACCTTTTTCGACTTTCTTTAATTTGTTTTTGATCTGTTTAGTCATTTTTTCTGGGCCGTCCTCTTTTTCTTTTTATTTTTGGCTCTGAGATCTTCTTTGGCCGCCCTCGCGATTTGGGCTTGTCTGTTTTTTCCTTGAACTTTGGCTCGTTGTTCGAGGACCGTGAGGATTTGGATCTTCCTAGCAAACGGTTTATTAATTCTTTTAACTTTGCGAACAGTTGCTTCGGCATCTGCCACAGTGGCAAATTTAATAGAGACTGTGTCTTTGGGGTTTTCATCGGTATATAATCTCCTTCCTGACCCTTTTGGTTTCTTTCCAGTGCCTTTTAGGGGGTCTTTGCTCATCCACGTAGGCTTCCTATACCTTCAATGAGCGCACGGTCCTCTGGAAATAGTGCAGCAAAACGCTGCCGGTTTACGGGCTGTGTGTTCTGAACAGGATTAAGTGTTGGTGAAACTTGACTAATGTTTGTTAAATTTGGTTGAACGTTTGGACTTTGTCTTTGTAAAACAGGTTCTCTAACATTAACGTTAGTCTGTTCCTCCTGTACTTCAGGTACCTCGGGTTTAAAATCTTGTGGTTGTTGAAACTCACCAACGGAGAAAGCGGGAATCTGTCTTCTTAAAGGTCCTGCAAACAATCTGTCTACTAAATAACCTGCTAATTTATTTCCTATATTTTTCTTTTCTTGTTCCGTCTTACCTCTGCGCAATACGGTAGCCAATAAATCTTTGTCAGAAACAATGTCACGTAAAAGATCCATTTTAAGAAAATTAGGCATACTGGCAAAAACTTCTTTGTATGCTTCTCTAAATACCTTCGCACCACGACCTGCGGCTATCAAAGATCCTGTGCCAGAATCACCGGGTATTAAAGCTTGCAATCGAGTACCTGCACTGGACCCTAAAATACTTAATACTAAATCTGCACTTGGACCCATTTTTGTTAACAAAGTATCTACATCAGCGGCACTTCCTTTAAAAATAGTTTGTTCGAGCTCAACCATCTGTCCAAACAACTCTTCAATATTTTTCATTTCAGCTTTTGTATATACCTCATTTTCAACTAACCATTCGGATATACGTTGCTTGTTTTTTGCTTTTGGAAGCGGTGTAAATAATTGACGATAGGCTTTGGTAGCGTTTAAACTTGTGGTTCCTGCGCCAGAGTTCATAAATATAGAGTCTAAAATAGCGTTTTTAAATCCTGCTATGGCATCCACTTTTGTAAACGTTTCATTAGTAACAGGACTTGTCCACGATTGTGGCGCATTCTTAATAACAGAATATAATCTGTCTAAATTTTTAATCGGTGCAGGATTTGTTAATTTAATAGCCTCCATAATAACATTTGTTGGAGAATCAATGTTCTGATCGGGCAACAAACTTTGAAAAGAAAATCCTTGTGTCGCTCGTTTTACAGTATCTTTAGTTTCTTGTTGCGCTCTTTGAAACAAAATAAGCTTTCCTGTGTCGCCATTTATTATATCTAATAGATCTTCGTTAAGATCAGGAAAAATTTCTAACAATCTCTTATTTTCATCTTTATTCATCCACTTTTTAAGTGCAGGAACGCTTACTTTAGTGGGATCTTGCGGATCAAAAGCCTCAGATCTGATTAATCTTATTATATTATTACCTGTAGCACGTATGTCTTTAGAAGACTGAAGTATATTCATTACGTTGTCATAAGCGGTAGTGCCTAACTCAGCTACTGTCTCGTCCGCTTCCCTAAAAATAGCCACGCCCGGTAAGTTCTCAAGCTGCGCAGCACTCTCTTCACCACCAAGTATTTTTGAAAATAAAGCATTTAACTGAAACTGCCCAATGTCATCAAATTCTTTCACTCTTAACACCGCAGAATCTGTTTGATAAATTTTTCTACCTAACTCTTCAGGCGTAGTAAATAACCCGCCGGCCTTATTAAGTCTTGTCACCTCATTCACATATGTTCTCGTGTAAACATCGTTAAACGCTTTTGAGTAAGCGCGTGCTATATCGTATTCTACATTTGTTCCTTCGGGCAGACTATTGATATCACGTAAAACAGCGCGCGCAAATTTGCTTGCAGCTCCTCTTACAAAGTCATTATTAGGGTTTTCTCGCGCAATTGCTAAAGCTTTACTATACATAGATAGTAATTCACCCATAGTGACAGGAGCAACTTCGTCTGGCATACGCTGTGGATCTAATCCTAACTCAAATTGTTTTCTGTTTTTGAAATTTTCTAATGGAGCTAAAATGTCCATGTCATCTTTATAAGATTCGGGAGCCGCGTGCGGACTTTTTATTTTATTAAATATTGTGATGAAGTTTGGAACATTCGTTTGATTACCTTTAGGGTCTAAAAAGTTTTCAATTACAAGGCCTTTATTTATATTTCCCCATAACATACTTTCCTTAGCGCGATCATTTGCTTTGAGGCGCTTAATCATTTCGTAAACTTTATTACCATATACCGCTAAATTTTCTAATTCATCCCCGGTGTCTACACCCGTTTTTAACTTGTCAAAGGATTTATTTAGATCTTTAAGTCTTGCGTTTAAGATAGTCTCCATCTCACCTTCAAAAGCAAATTTAAAATTTTCAGCCGCCATAGAAATAGTTCTAGGATCGCCTAACCCATATATTGCAAGAAGACCCGTTCTAATCGCTTCGATACCTTGTGTGTTTGCTTCATCTCTTTGTTGCGCTATACCTTGTGATGTTAACTCTAAAGCTTTTTCTAAGGCCAAAATAGCGGGGCTTCTAGACGCTACACCCGAGGTTAAGTTAACTGCTACGCCTGTTTTTTCTTGATACTGTTTAAGCATCTTACCTAAATTTTCATCAGTAAGATTTTTAATTATCTTTTCTACGTCCCCACCGTTTCTCTCAATAAAATCAATTAAAAAGTTTGCAACTTCATTTTCGTTTTTACCCCTTAACTTATCTATTGTTCCTTTAATGAGGGGACCAACTCCTCCTTCTTCTTTGACAGTTGAATAAGCCGCTTTTATACCGTACAAACCATCTACAATATTTCTAACAAAAAAATCTCCAAACAATCCACCTGAAAAGCCTCCAAAACCCTCTGCCACGGCAGCCATAGTTTTGTCACCCGGATATTTTTGTTCAGCCGCTCCTCTTAAAATACCTGATCCAAGAACAGCAGAACCTTCAATAGCTAAGAAAGTTCCGGGTCGCTCATAGGCAAAATTGCGCATTCTATTCAAAAAGTTTTCATACCCGCGTGTAATTTTAAAACTTATTGGCGCTTTAATTTTTTTCTTGCCTGAAAGAAAGCTTTTTTTGGTAACCACAGGAGTAAACGTATTAGCAATAGCTAAAGGACCTAAATTTATATTTCTATAAGCAAGATACGGAAGTAAAGCTAATGAGGCGTTTTCACTTATAGTTTTTCCGGCAGCAAACTTATACTTCGACCCGGGTAGGATTATTGGATCGGTTCCTAAAATTTTTTTACTAACCTCAGATCCGGCGTCTAACCCTATAATAGAAGAATAAATCCCTACCGCTGTTGGCAAGATCACTCGAGCCGCAGCTTGAATAGGCGTTACAGGAACGGCGGTCAAAGGGTTTAATTGTAGCGCAGCGTTTGTGGCATAAAAGCCCGAAGCAAAAGCAGCAGTTGAAAACATTCCGGGTATTAATCCACTTTTTAGACCACCCTTTACAGTTCCCTCTTGAACAGGCCGACCCTCCACATCTGTGGCCAATAAAGATAAAATGGTAGGCGCATTTAAAGGCTGTCCACCTAACCCAATAGTTTCCAACCATTTGGATTTACCCGAATAAAGTCCCTCCTCCGAGAAAAAATCATCTGAAAAAGGCTTACCGGCTTTGATCTCTGAAACTAAGGCAGAGACTAAACCTTTTTCCCCCGTTTTATCTGTTGGGTCATTTCTTTTATACACATCTAAAAGTTGTTCGAACTCTTCGGTAGTGAACTGGGCCGGAGTAATTGGATTGGTGTTTATTTCGGTCACTTATTCAACCCCTTTTTAATTAAGTCCTGTGCCCTTTGAAGATCTTCAGGCTTGACGGTGATGTCTTGAACATCCCCTATTTGAACACTTTCTAGTAAACTTAACAAGCGTTGTATCTCTAAGTTGTTACCACTCAAGTCACTGCGCTGTGAATCCTCTAAACCACCCTCTTCTAACAGTTTATTATTTCTTATATACTGTTGAATAGCTAATTTTTTGAGAGTAACAAGCTTTCTTGCTTCTGATTCCGGATCAACAAAGAAAGCATCAGGGTTTGGAAATAATTGAGCAACGTTTGCCATTTCTGCAACAGGAAACTTGTTGTTCACAACTAACGAAGATCTACCTAGCACTGTAAGTCCTCTGACAAATTGTCTGGCGTTTTGTGTTTCAGTACCAAAATCTTCAATAAATTTAGGTTTGATAACCGGTGGAATTAATGACGTTATACCGTCTATAAAAGCAGTCAATTTAGAGTAAGCACCTGTTCCTAATTTTGCCTGAGCAAAAGCATCTTTAACTGCCACAATATCTTCGAGGCTAGTAACAAACGCACCTGTGCCAAAGTCTACACCATTAACAGGCTGTCCATCAAAGTTCTGACCTGACAAACTGCTGATGATAGTTTTATTAATATCTTCTAGATTTTTTGAAGCTTGTTTCTTAGATCGCTCTGATTTTATTACATTGAATGTTGTCTCTTTACTTATCGGAACGGCTCCTGCCGGCATCTCTACTTTTTCGCCTTTTTTATTTACGAAAGATTTGCCATTATCGTAACTAACAACAATTCCTTTATCATCCCCTTTCTCAACATAAAACGCTAGAGGAGTGCTTTCGCCTGTAATCGTAGTCACTGTAGCACTTCCACTTTGTTGTTTGTTAGCGGCATTCATTCTATCTATTAAAGGACCAAACTCTTCAGAATTTTTATCTACAATATGCTCTACGCCGTTTATTGTAACTCTGACTAAGTCAGGCTTAACAGGTGCGGTCACACTCCAGATAACTTTTGGATTGTCTGGATCAGTTACGTTAACAAGTTGACCTTTATCGTCTTTTTGAATTACAGGGGTTGGAGTAACTTTAAGCAGTCTGTTTTGAACCTCTGCGGGATAGGCCAAGAAGCCCTCTCTGTCTGTACCAAACTTATTAAAGTACATTTCATCTGTGATGACACTTAAACCAAGTTTAATCTTTTGGTCTGTTTCGGATAACTTTTCAAACTCCTCTGGGAACATCTTAAACTGTAAGAAAAAGTCTCTGCGTGTAACAACATCTAAATCTCGAAGTTGTCTCTTATCATCGTCGCCCAATGCCTCAAATTCTTTGGGTTTCATCTTAAACGTTCTAAAGAACAAGCTTTCTGTAATACCCGGATCTGGCTGTATTCCTGATGGTAAGGTGGTAGCTACTAATTCAGGACTTTTCTTCTGAAGCTCATCAAATTCTTTTTTATCTTCTTTGTTTAAAAGATCAAACAATCTGGAAGTACCTTTAGCAGGAATACCACCATACACTTCATTTTTTGGATTTGTTAAAGAGACAAATTTATTCTTCTTGTCTTTTGGCGTTCCTATGTATGCACCTTTTACATAGGCCTCATCACCTGTACCTAAGGGCCCTTGTCCTAGTATTTTCATTAATAGTTCGTTAGATTTTGGATTTTTAGTGTCGAAACTTCCTATAGCTTGTCCATCTGCTCCTACAACAGTTTTAAAATCAGTAGTTGCAGCAGTTGTAGATTTAACCCCTACGTCGTAAATACTACCTCCTTGAGTGCCTTGAAGTGCTGTGTAAACGTCTAGCTCCGTGTTTCCATCAAAGTATTTTTTAGCTCCTTCAGGAGTTTCATAAACCATTGGTTTTGTTGTTTTTGTCTTTTGTTTTAATTTAGCAAGTTCTAAGGCATCTGCTCTGGCTTGTTCCGCCGCAAGTTTAGTTTCCGCAGACTGTAGTGCTGCTAGTTCTATAGCTCTTTCTTCTTTTGCCGCTTCTTTCTCTAGTTGAAGCTGTGCCTGTGCTCTTGCACCTATCTTTTCTGGTAGTTGCGTGGACCGTGCTGCCATAGCCAACCTCTCCGCAGGACTTAACCCGGGACGCTCTCCTTCCATCGGAGCAGCAAACGCTAACGCAGCAGTGGCAATATCAAACAACATTTGCGCTTTTGTCATACGTTTTTGTTGCTCTGCCATAGCTTGTCGTTCAGCAGCATCACCTAAACCAACTTTACGATAAAGATCTAACTGACTTTCAAAAAGCTGATTTAATCTATTTTTTCCTGTGCCGGGATTTTTGCTCTCTGCATTTAAAGCATTATTAACCTTATTTTCAGCATCCTCATCGCCAGACTGACCTAATAACCCCGTCACACGAAGAAGATTTACTGGAGATTCGCCTGTAGGTATGTAAGGAAACGCCGGATTAAACGAGAATTGGTTTCCGCCACCCGCTATTCTGTTTAAATTTAAGGGGCTGAAGTATTCTACAGGGCGGACTTCACCGCCTTTGTTAAAATTTACGGGAGCGGTCCCGCCGGCCTCCATCATCGGTGGTTCGGGAACCGTGGACATTATGCCCCCGGCCATCGGCCCTTCCATAGGTTGCGTCATCTCTTGCTGTGCAAGCTCACCTATACCCTGATCTACATTCGCTAACATCATAACAGGCTGCACTAAGGTCAACACGGACTCTGGTGTCTGGTTCGCGTCACCGGGTCCGACAACTCCGGCTAGTTCCTGCCGTCTTTCCTCTACTGTTGCCTGATCGCCACGCATAGTATTCATTACCTGTTCGTAGTTTTGTGCCTGATCTAAATCACCAATACCACCTGCGGCTTGTGCTAAAGCGCTCTGCACTATGTTTGGATCGAGTTGATCCTGCATGGGCATAGGGGGCTGTTCTGGTGCAGGCATAGGCATCGGAGGTGCTTGTGGAGGAGGCATACCTGCCGCCATCATCGGATCACCGCCCATCTGCATACCAACAGGGCCACCGTATTCTTTTTCTATTACACCACGACCTATAAGTATATCTTTCTGTGTTATCTTGCCGTCACCGCTCAAATCAGGAAACGCTGCGCCTCCTTTTGCCATGAACATTGGACGTTGGCCCACCGCGCCAAGATCCACTCCAAATCTTTGATTAGCCATTTCGCCTACCTCTCCTATAAATTCATCTACCTCGCCTTCTTCTTGTCTACGAAAATTTTCCATATTTATTCTATCCTGCTCTGGATCACCTGTCATTGGAGGAGGCATCATCCGAATAACCCCGCTTGTTTAGCGCCGCCAAAAGCAGACAATCCTGCTATGCCTAAACCCAATAGTGATTGCGCCGGAGATACATCGGGACGTTGTACCTGTGATATCGTTTGTTGCGATGTTGGAGCCCCTCTGTATATGTCAGACAAGAAACCAAGACGTTGATAGGGCTCATATAGTTGAGCAAGCTCACTTTGTCGTTGTGCCTCTAATATTGCTTGTTGTTGTGCCTGTTGTTGTTTACCTAAGCCAAATTGTGTTTGTATGTCACGTATTCCTGTTTGCTGTGCTAACTCACCAAGACCGGCCTGCTGTACACCAAGTTGGCCCAACCCTGAAGCGGCTTGTAGACCTAGTTGACCTAGTGCTTGGCCTGATTGTAAATCAATGTCTGCTAATCCACGACCTGTTTGTAATCCGATGTTTGCGAGTGCCTGTCCTCTTGCTAAGTCTGCTTGTGATAGGGCCTGTCCTGTTTGTAGACCCAACTGACCCAAAGCTTGACCAGAACGTAAACCTACATCAGCAAGAGTTCGTCCAGACTGTAATGCTACATCCGCTAATGTCCGTCCGCCCTGTAACCCAAGTGCCCCTATGCCTTGCGCGGCGGCTAGTTGTCTCTGTCTTTGACCCTCTGCTGCTTTTTGCGCTTGTAAAAAGTTTTGCGCTTGTGACTGAGCGAGCGCCTGTGCTCTGTTTCTGCCCAGTTCTGCGCTTTGTATGGCTGCTCGACTACCTCCAAATGCCCCTGCTCTTGTCGCCCCGGCATCTATCTGTGCTTGCTGAAGATCAAACGATCTATTTATTTCATCCTGAACGGCTTGTTGATACGGATTCATATACTGACTTATGTCATCACCGGTTACAGCACCCGCACCTCTTCTGAAACCTGCTGTACCTTCGCCCACGGCTCCAGATACAAGCGGATCGGCTCTACCCATGGCACCTTCAATAAAAGGACGTGAAGCCGCCGCTGCATCACTTATCATTGGAGATCTGGCTTCAAAACCACCCGTAATAAAAGGATCACCCCGTTCTCTTCGCACAAGCCCAGTGCCCTCTGCTGCACCCTGTGTAATAAAAGGTTGTGCCTTACCACTCGCTCCAGACAATAAAGGTTGTGCACTGCCCACAGCGCCCTCTATATAAGGAGTTGCACCCGACAGTGTTTGTCCTGCTTGATTTAAATATTGCTGATAACCACCAATACCGCCAAAAGCAGGTGAAGCCATTGATAGCGCTTGAAGTTGCAAGGGGGACATTCCCGCTACTTGTTGAGTAGGGAGGGTTACTCTTTGATCTGCTAATTCTTTTGCGCTCTCAAGCAGACCAAGTTTATAGGCTTCTACCTCGGGTGCCTCTCGTTGTATGACCTGTTGTGTTTCTACCGCCATTATGCCCTCGCCTTTGCTTCAAAACTACGCATCATTGCGTACATATTTTTTATGCCTTTTTCATTATCGCCATTACCGGCACCGTTAACAGCATCTGTTGTCATTACAAATTCACCGGGCATCAGCATTGCGCGTACACTGTCTTTACCCTTGACTCCTTCGTCCATACCTATACCACCTGTACGGCGTGGAAAAGCCGGACCACCCTCTTCTGCTCGCATTATACCGGGTATTCCGGGTAGACTAGGATAAATTGTGGGTATTTCGTAAGGTGGTTCAGATCTCTGTAATTGTAAATTTTGCACAATATACTTTTCTCTATTTTTGTCTATTAGATCTTGACCCGTTTCAATATCGTCCAACTCTTCCATTTCAGGCTTGTCAAAGAAACCGCCTGCTGTGGCAGCTAAGGCGGTTATCGGCCCATATTTCCTAAGAAAACTTGGTTCTTTCCCATCAACAGCGGTGCCCATCAAGAGATCTTTACCTTTTTGAAACGCTTGTGGAAAAGTTGTAGTGCCTCCTGCTAAATTAGGATCTGCGGCAGCCTTTCCTATAAACGGCAAATCCTTCCCACCTTGTCCAAGAAGAGGTGCCGTTACGTTTTTTGCATAATCCAAAGGATTTGTTGTTAGAGAAGAACCCACTTTACCTAAAAATGTGCCTTCACCGGGCGCAAAACCACTAAATAAAGCAGATCCTGCTCCTGCTGTTAAACCACTAAACAAAGCCTCTTCAGCAGACTCTCCTTGTATCAAACCACCAATACCTGCGCCGAGAGCTGCTCCGTATGGACCAAAAGCCGCCCCTGCTATGGTTAATACAGGTTTGGCTACTTTACGTATGACATCGCCAACCTTATCAAATATGTCTTTTAAGAAAAACTCAGGTAGCCCTGTTTC
>LULO01000936.1_pt1 | contig 12275 bp, 9 predicted proteins | sample 728121 | NCBI WGS metagenome assembly LULO01 (sample SAMN03860287, study PRJNA289734) | marine metagenome | biome: seawater column; feature: ocean; material: water; isolation source: Red Sea water column Station 149 - depth 50m | place: Saudi Arabia: Red Sea | collected 2011-10-15 | depth 50 m | reverse complement strand
CTATAAATCTTTTCAAAACCCAATTCTGCAGCTGTAAAATTCCTATCAATTTTTATTTTTGTTCCTGCTAAAGCTGCAGCACCTAATGGGGAAGTATTGACTCTTGATCTTACTTCTTTAAACCTTTCGCGGTCTCTTTGGAACATTTCTAAATAAGCCAATAAATGATGAGCTAGAGATAAAGGTTGTGCTCTTTGCATATGTGTATATCCAGGGATTAAGGTATAAATATTAGATTTAGCAAGTTGGAAGAAAGATTTTTGTAAATCAATTATCAAAATTTCAAGACTATCAATCTCCTTTCTTAGCCACAATCTTATATCTGTACCAACTTGATCATTTCTACTTCTACCTGTATGTAATTTTTTTCCGGTTTCACCAATTAAATTAATTAATTTTTCTTCAATACAATAATGAATATCTTCAGAAGGAAAACTAGGAGAAAATTTACCCTCCAAATACTCAACTTTTATTGTCTCTAAACCATTAATAATCTTTTCAGTTTCTGAAGAGGATAAAACATTAGTTTTGCCAAGCATTTTTGCATGAGCAATCGAGCAATCTAAATCTTCTAAAATAAGCTTTTTATCGAAATCAATTGAAGCATTAAACTTTTCAATAAAAGGGTCAAGTGTATTATCAAATCTTTTACTCCAAACTTTTGCCATATTAATAAATAACTTTAGATATCTCTAATAAAGCATTTTTTTATATATGTGACAAAAAATCTATTTCAATTGAAAAATAACCATAGATGCATCATCTTCTAAATGTCTATTTTGTCCAGTGAAATCGTCTAATTTTTTGAAAATTTTATTTAAGATTTCTTGTGATGTATAAGACTGCTTGCATAATCTTATAAGGGTTTTAATCAACCTTTCCTCATCAAATCTTTCGCCTAAAGAATTAGTGGTATCGATTACTCCATCTGTGTAATAAAGCACTAGATCATTTTCATTTAGTTTGATTTCACCACAATGATATTCAGCATCTTTTTGTAAACCGAGTACAAAACCCTCTGCATCTAATTTTATAATTTTCTGATCTAAACTTTTCCAAAGCAGTGGAGGATTATGCGCAGCATTAGCAAATCTCAATTTTCTTGTTCTAGGATCATAATCTGAATAAAACAATGTAATAAATCTATGTGATTGATCTAAATCATTTATTGCTAATTGGTTCAAATCATGCAGAATCCTATCTGGAGGCAAACCTGTAAGAACTTCTGCACGTAACATACCTCTGAGCATAGTCATTAGCAGACCTGCAGGAATTCCTTTACCCATAACATCACCTACAACTAATGCCCATCTAGCTTTTTCTTTTCTTTTTTCTGAAATATTCGTCTTTAAGCACATAAAATCATAATAATCTCCACCCAATTGGAGAGCAGGTCTACAATGTGCTGCAAGATCTACACCAAAAATTGTTGGACAAAAATCTGGGAGTAATTGAGATTGTATTTCAGCTCCGGTAGAAATTTCTCTATCTACATTCTCATGCTTCTTTTTGGTCTTTATTAAGCAATAATTTTCTAAGCCAACTGCAAGACAATTAAGAATAAAGTTAAAGTTACTATCTTCAGCAATTAATTGACTAGAGGTATCACTACTAAAAATATAAATAAATCCTCTACACTTTCCTCTTGATGAAATTTTTTCTGTCTCGATTTTATATTGTTTAAAATTATTTTTTAAAGATTTTTCGAATGCTAAAATTTCTTTTATTTTAAAATTTTTTGAAAAATTAAAGTTATCAAGAACAGTATTAATTTTTTCTTGAATATTTAAAAATTGATTACTAGCAGAAATATTTATATTTTCATACCATATTCCTCCCTCGTCATTTAAAGGAATAATTAAAATAATTTTTTCATTAAAAATATGTTTAAAAATTAAGCATATATAGTCTAAAAATTTATTTATATTTGAAAAAGACTTCAAATAATATGCCAAAGAAGGGGCAATTTCGACAAATTTATATTGATTTTTTGGAGATACTTTAGATTGATTATCTAAAGATTTTTGAATAAATTTATTTGAAAATAATTTTTCTTCTTGATTATTTTTCACAACAAATTTAACAGATAAATAAGTTGTAACATTAAATTTTAATTTTTAAAAAAATTTAATTAAATATTTATTTATCTGCAAGCATGGCCTCGACAAATTCGAAACTATTAAAAGGTCTTAAATCTTTTATACCTTCTCCAGCTCCGATAAATCTTATAGGCAAATCCTTTTTATCAATAATTTTTTTTATTTTTGCTAATTCATCCATCAAATTATTTTTTGTTTGCAATCTACCTGCCGTATCAACAAGTAACAAATCAACATTTCTTTTTTTTGCAGAATTGATTGCATCAAAAACTACAGCAGCAGGATCAGCGTTTTTTGATTGATTAGATATAACATCAACATTACTCCTCTCCCCCCATACTTTTAATTGTTCTACTGCCGCAGCTCTAAAAGTATCAGCAGCGGCTATCAAGGTTCTATAATTGCTCCTTGAAGACAAATATGCTAATTTTCCTAAAGTAGTTGTTTTACCCACGCCATTAACACCTACTAATAACCAGACATTTAACTTACCTTTTTGGGGTACTAAAAGATCAGTTCCAGAATTTTTTATTGGTTTATCAATAATTAATCTTAATTCATTCTTCAAAAATTTTATTCCTGCTTCTCCACCGAGTACTTCTTCGTTTAATTTTTTTCTTAGAGAACTTATAACTTTATCAGTAGAATCAATTCCGACATCGGCTCTTATTAAAAGAGTTTCTAAATCATCTAGAGATTCAGGAGTAAGAGGATCATCTCCCAATTTGTCCAATAATTCAGTAACAAATCCTTTTCGCGTTTCTTCTAGTCCTCTTCTTAATTTAGTTAACCAATCAATTTCATCTATCGATATTTGATTTATGTTTTTACCTTGAGCTGCTAATACCATTGCCGACCAAGTAAAATTATCATCAAATTCTCCTAATTCAGGTTCAGCAAATCTTCTTGTTGCTGTAATTCTTGTTTCTTTTCTTCTTGTTGCTGTAATTCTTGTTTCTTTTCTTCTTGTTGCTGTAATTCTTGTTTCTTTTCTTCTTGTTTCTTTTCTTCTTGTTGTTTTTTTAAAAGAGCATATGCCTGTGCAGCCCACTCTCGAGAATTATCAGAATCTGTGTTACTCATTGATATTATAATACGTATTTAATAAAGTTTAAAACACTCTTCATTTATATCAAATAATCATTGCAACTTTACTGTTTGTAATCTCCTTAAAACTCCATTAATAAATTTTCTTCCTTGCATATCACTATATTTATTGGCTAAATTTACAGCTTCATCACAAGCAACAGCAACTGGTGTGCTAAAAAAATTAATATCCACATAAGCTAAACGCAAAATATCTCGATCAATTCTTGGCAATCTTTTTAATCTCCAACCTTCCATTGCTTGATCAATATCAGAATCAATAATTCGAAGGTTATCTATAGTACATCTAATTCTATTGTGAACATCCTCTCTAATATCTATTTGCTCACTTGAAACCATTAATTTAGGAAAGTCTAAAGTTACTGATAATGTATTCATTACATTTTCAATTCTTTTTAAAGATTTTTTTAACTCATCTCTAACCTTTGAAAAAGAGGAATTGTCTTCTTCTAGCAATTCACTTTGTAAAATTTTTTGTGATGCATTTTCTAACTCTGATTCACAATCATCTAATTCATCTCTACAATAACTAATTAAAGAGTCTAAAGCAGATTCAAAAATTTCTTCTATCTGCAATCTATTTAATTTTAAATCACCTTTATCATTAATTAGGCCTAGAGAAATTAAAGATAATTCTCTAGAAAGAGATCTATTTTGCTGCATCAATTAAGAAGAAGTATTAGTAGAAGCACGTAATTGAGAAAATAATTTTGAAAATGTTGGATTTGTAGTGTTATTTTTCTCATCTGGATTAACTATCCCAGCTGAAATTATTGTTTTAAAAGCATCTTCAACAGAAATTTCCAAATCCTTAACTGAAGACTCAGGAACTAATGTATACCAACCAGTAGTTGGATTAGGTGCTGTTGGAATAAAAACACTTAGCAACTTTTCTTCCAATTCCTGTTGCAAAGAGGGGCCAACATCACCAGTGACAAAACCTACACTGTAAAGTCCCTCACGTGGGTATTCAACTAAAACAACTCTTCTAAAACGGTTAGATTTATTACTTAAAAAAGTTTCAAGTAATTGTTTAAGGGTTTTATAAACTGCCCCTGCTACGGGAATTTTTGATAGTGTACCTTCTCCAAATTCTAATAACCATCTTCCGACGAAGTTTCTTGCCATCAAGCCTATAAGCAAAATAGCTAATAAAGGAACAGTTAACCCCAAAGTAAGATTAATTAAATCTTGTAATAAAGGATTTAATGTAATGAACGGATTTAATTGCTTAGGAACAGAAGTAACTAATGTTAAAACAAATTTGCTAACTAATGATGAAAGCCAAATCGTAGTTGCTAAAGGTATAACAACCAATAACCCAGCAATAAGATCATTTTTTAGATCTTGTTGAAGCCTAGATCCTAGGTTCGAATCTTGATTTTGATTAGATTCAACCAAAATAACGTCTTTAACTATAATTACTTTACTTATAATTTAACTGTTTTTACTTAGTAAAGATATATTTTCTTTTAATAAATTAAAATTATTTATTAGTTTCTTCTCAAAAAATAACTTTTCAAAGCAATCTTTTACATAATTAAGAAATGATTCATACAATTAAAGAAAAAAAAGAAATAAGTAAAAAACTAAAAGAAAAAGCGATTTTAGAAGGTTTTACAATAGCTGGCATTGCTTCTATACCAGGCAGTTCGCGCATAAAATTAAGAACTAATGCACTAGAAAGATGGTTATCTAATAACCATCATGCTGAAATGAAATGGATGGAAGCAGAAAGAAGAAAAAACATAAATTCACTTCTTAAAGATGCAAAAAGTGTTCTAAGCGTTGGATTTGCTTACATTAGTTCACAAAACAGCAGCAACAATTTCTTCAAAGTAGGGAAATTTAGTCAAGGAGAAGATTATCACAAAGTGATTTATAAAAAATTAAAAAAAATTGGAAAATGGATCAACGAAGAGATTCCAGATTGTAACTGGAAAATATGTGTTGATACCTCCCCGCTTCTTGAAAAAGCATGGGCTGAGGAATCAGGTCTTGGTTGGATTGGTAAAAATAGTAATTTAATAAACAAAAGAAATGGTTCATGGTTTACTTTAGGTTTTATGATCCTTACAAAAGATTTAATACCAGATAAACCTCATCAATCACTTTGCGGAAAATGTGATATTTGTATTGAACATTGTCCCAATCAGAGTTATGCATTGCCTATCACACAATAGAAAGTAGAGAAAAAACTATTCCAAAAAACATAGAAGAAAATTTAAATGGATGGGTTGCAGGATGTGATATCTGCCAAGATGTATGCCCATGGAATAAATCAGTGCCTCACAACAATACCTTTGAAACTACTCCGAAAGAGTGGATTAAAAATCTTAACCTTGAATCGTTAAACTGGGATGATAAAACTTGGGAAGAAAATCTTCAAGGAACCACATTAAAAAGAATTAAACCGTGGATGTGGAAAAGAAACATAAAGGCAAATTTAAAAAATATAAAAAAATGAAAAAATTCTTTAAAATTATACTTTTATTCTCTTTGATCGGTTTTAACTTTTTCAAACCAGAAAAAGTTCATTCAATAATTCCATATTATTATTTTCCAACAATAAAAAATTTACAAAAAGATAGTTTATTTATTGGCAAAAATGCATATCAACTTCTATATTTTGGACAATATAAAGATAGTCTTAACCTAGCAAAATTAGCTATAAAGATAAATGCTACAGATGTAAAACTATGGTTAATTTTGTCAGAAACACAGGTAGCTAATAAACAATACAAAAACGCATTAAATTCTTTAAATAAAGCACAAAATATCAATTCAGAAATTAGCGATATTTACTTTGCTAAAAGTAATATTTATCTTCAAATTTCACAAATTCAAGATGCAAAGACTGCTTTGAAAACTGGATTAAAGATTGCTCCAAATAACCATAAAGCTTTTTTCCAATTAGGAAATATTTATATGATGGAAAAAAATTACTCGGAGGCTATCAAATTATTTGATAAATCTGTAAAAATAAAACCTGATTTCTGGCAAGCAATTAATAATCAAGGTTTAGCTTATTTCGAAAAAAACAATCTAAATCTATCAATTAAATTTTTTGAGAAAGCAATCTCAATTCAAGAAAATGCAGAGCCACTACTAGCACTTGCTTCATGTTTAAGAATTAAAGATATTGAATTAGCACTTCAACTCGCAAAAAAAGCTTTGGCTGAAGACCCAAATTATGTTAATTATGATTATAGAAAAGAACAATTATGGGGAGAAAAATTGCAAGCTTCAACAGCAATTCTTTTACAAAATGATCAACTTCATGAAGATGTAATATTGGCAAAATCTAAAATAGATGCCTTTTCTTAATTTTCAATACTGGTAAATATTTGTTTACCTATTAGTCTTAATTTAACTAATAAAAACAGATTTAATTTTGCGCTCTGATGGATAAGAAAAAATTCACTTCTATCTCTCTCCAAGAAGAAATGCAACGTTCTTATCTGGAATATGCAATGAGTGTAATAGTTGGTCGTGCTCTTCCTGATGCCAGAGACGGCTTAAAACCTGTTCAGAGAAGAATACTTTTTGCAATGTACGAGTTAGGTTTAACACCAGACAAGCCATTTAGAAAGTGTGCGAGAGTTGTTGGAGATGTCCTTGGAAAGTACCACCCACATGGAGATCAAGCAGTATATGAAGCATTAGTAAGACTAGTACAAAATTTTTCAACAAAATATCCTACATTAGATGGTCATGGAAATTTTGGGTCTGTAGATAATGATCCACCAGCAGCAATGAGATACACTGAGACCAGATTGGCTCCAATAGCTCACAAAGGATTTCTTGAGGAGATTGGATCAGAAACGGTAAATTTTTCAAATAACTTTGACGGATCTCAAAAAGAACCTAATTATCTTCCTGCCCAACTTCCATTCTTATTGTTAAACGGATCATCAGGTATTGCAGTTGGGATGGCAACAAACATTCCCCCTCACAACCTAGGAGAAACAGTAGATGGTTTAATTGCTTTAGTAAAAAATAAAGATATAAGTAATAAGAAACTTTCTAACATTATCAAAGGGCCTGATTTTCCTACAGGCGGAGAATTAATTCAAAGTGCAGCAATAGAAGAACTTTACGAAAAAGGAAAAGGTTCCATAACAATAAGGGGCGTCATAAATACAGAAGAAATTAATTTAGGCAAAGGTAAACATAAAAAGAATGCATTAATTATTACTGAACTTCCTTATCAAATCAGTAAGGCAGGTTGGATTGAAAAATTAGCAGAACTTGTAAATACAAGCAAAATTAATGGGATCTCTGATATTAGGGATGAAAGCGATAGAGATGGAATGAGGATTGTAATAGAATTAAAAAAAGACTCTAATGCTGAACTTATAATTTCTAATTTATATAAAAAAACAACCCTCCAGACCAATTTTGGTGCAATATTTTTAGCTTTAATTAAAGGCAAACCTGTCCAACTAAATTTAAAACAATATCTAAACTTTTTTCTTGAGTTTCGAGAAGAAACAATTAGAAAAAGAACTAATTATTTCCTAAAAAGCACTCTTGAAAAACTTGAAATATTGGAGGGTTTATCTAAAGCAACGAAAGATATAAAAAAAGTTATAGAAATTATTGAAAACTCAGAAAATTCTGCAGAAGCCAAATCAAAATTAATTGATAATTTTTTCCTAAGTGATAAACAAGCAAATTCAGTTTTGGATATGCCACTAAAAAAATTAACAAATCTAGAAAGAAATCAGATTAATAATGACATAAAAAATTTGCAAGAAAAAAAGAATTATCTTCAAAAATTATTGAATGAAAGAAAATTATTACTTGAGTTGCTGATAGATGAATTATTATTATTAAAGAAAAAATATAACGTCAAAAGAAAAACAAAACTTCTAAAAGATATAGATCAAAATGAAAAATTAGATACAATTAATAATCAAATATTAGAAGAGTTTATAAATAAAAAAACTAAACTACATATAGATAATAGACTATATTTAAGGAAAATGATTTTCAATAATTATAAGAAATCATTTGAAGATGTTAATAAAATTATAAATAATAAAGATATTCATAAATTTATATGTAATGTTGATAAAAATTTAAAATTAATTGGAATTACATATACCGGAAAAGTTTTTAACATAGACTGGGAGACGCATATTAATGATGAATATAAATTAGATAATAAAAGCCTTGGAAATATTAATCCAAATGAGATAATAAATTTTCATTCAATTATAAAAGGAAGTAAGAACTATTTATGTATCTTAAATTCTGACGGAAGATTTAAAAAAGTTTTATTTGATGAAGATATGATTAAAAGTAATAGATCTTTCGCAATAACTAAATTAAAAAATAATATAAAAATAATTGATTCATTTATTTCTAATGAAGAAAAAAATTTCATAATATTAACCTCAATAGGAAGAATATTTAAATTTAATTTATCTGATAAATTTTTAACTCCAACTAGTAAACAATCTCAGGGATTAATGCTTTTAAAACTTTTACCGTCTGAAATGATTGTTTCTTGTTGCCCATATCAAAATGAAGAAAATATTTATTTAGTTTCTAAACAAGGAAAAATTTTTTGCATAAATGCAAATGAAATTTATTACGCGAATGAATACAGTCTAGGGTACTTAAATGAAAGAACCCAGCTTAAAAATGATTACTTCCTGAAAGTCTTAATAAGTAACCATTACCTTGATATTGAAACTAATAAAAATAAATCTGCTAGGTTAAACTTTGATCAATTAAATTTTAAATCTAATAAAACAAATTTTTTAATTGACTTTTTAAAATTAGAGACAGACGAACATCTTGAAAATTGTTTTAGCCTCAAAAAACTTCTCGACTAAGATTTATATTCATTTTCAACCCAATTTAAATATTCTTGATTTACCGTTCCAGTTACATAAGAGCCAGTAAAGCAACTCATCTCTAAATTTTCGATAGGAGTATCACTTAGTATAGATTTACGTAAATTTTCAACACTTTGATAAACAAGATTATCAATTTCGAGTTGTTCAGCAATTTCGCTAATTGTTCTATCATGAGCTATCAATTCATCTTTATTAGGCATATTGATGCCATATACATGAGGAAAACGAACAGGCGGTGCTGCTGATGTGAAAAAAACTTTATTTGCTCCTGCATCTTTAGCCATCTGAACAATTTCTTTTGAAGTAGTACCTCTTACTATTGAGTCATCAACAATTAATACATTTTTATTTTTAAATTCTGCACTCATAGCATTTAATTTTTGCCTTACAGATTTCTTACGTTTCTGCTGACCAGGCATTATGAATGTTCTACCAACATAACGATTTTTAAAAAAACCTTCTCTATATTCTATACCTAACTGTCTTGCAACTTGCATGGCAGCAGGTCGAGAAGAATCAGGAATAGGCATCACAACATCAATATCTCCAGAATTAATTGTCTCTTTAATTGTTTCAGATAAATAATCACCCATTTTTAAACGAGCTTTATAAACAGAAATTCCATTCATAATTGAATCTGGCCTAGCTAAATAAACATATTCAAAAGCACAAGGACACAAAACTGGATTTTCAGAACATTGCTGAGAAAAAAACTCGCCATTAAGATTTATAAAAATGGCTTCTCCAGGATCTACGTCTCTTACTACTTGATAATCATTATTCTCAAGCACAAGAGATTCACTAGCAACCATCCACTCTTCTTTATTTGTTATTAATGAAAATCTTTTTCCTATAACTAAAGGTCTAATTCCAAAAGGGTCTCTGAATGCTAATAAACCATGTCCTGAAATAAGTGCTATTGAAGCATATGATCCCTGAATTCTTTTGTGTAAAGATTTGACGGCATCAAAAATAAAATCAGGTTGTAATTCTTGATTATGAATCTGTTCTTGCAATTCTGTAGCTAATATATTTAATAGCATTTCAGTATCACTTGAAGAATTTGTATGCCGCTTATCAATATTAAATAATTGTTTTTCTAAATCTCTTGTATTCGTCAAATTGCCATTATGTATCAAAACAATTCCATAAGGTGCATTAACATAAAAGGGTTGAGCTTCCTCTACACTTTCTGCTGATCCCTTAGTAGCATATCTAACATGACCCAATCCGATTTTACCGATTAAATTCCTCATATCTCTAGTTCTATAAGCAGTACTTACCTGCCCTTTGGCCTTATGTATATGAAAAATAGTATTCTCCATTGTAGCTATACCTGTTGAGTCTTGACCTCTATGCTGGAGAAGCAAAAGACTATCGTAAATTTGTTGATTTACATCATCTGAAGAAACGATTCCAACTATTCCACACATAACTTAATTTCTTAAAAATTTTAATATTTGAAAAATCTTTTTCATATTTAAAATTTGCTTGAAATACTATTATTAAATTTTTCGGTTAATTCCTCAACCCTAATATTGCAAATAATTTTTTCTTGAATTTTTATATTAAGAGTTTCATTCGAAACATATCCTATTTTTTTTACATATACAGTTGATTGTGAATTAAAATGATTAGTTTTTAAATAATTGAGCCAATCTTTACTTCTCATTTTATCTATTGAAAAAATAATCCTAGAACCTCCTTCTCCAAACAATAAATTATCATTTCTATTAATATCTTTATCTATCTCTATAAATGCACCTTTTGAGGACAAAATACAACACTCTGCTAAAGCTACAGCTAAACCTCCATCGCTAACATCGTGAGAAGAAACTACAAAACTGTTTAAAATCGCATTTCTTAAAAAACTTTGGCAAAACTTCTCATCCAACAAATCTATACTTGGAGGTCGTCCTGTAACTTTTCCATGAAAATATTCTAAATAAGCACTGGCTGAAATTGTTGTTTCTGATTTATGTGAACCAATTAACCAAATTTGATCATTATCATTTTTCCATTCACTGCTTATGGCTTTTTCAACATTATCTATTTTCCCTACCATTCCAATGACTGGCGTGGGATTAATAGGAGTAATTTTATTATCTTTATTTTTTGATTCATTGTATAAAGAAACATTTCCTCCTGTGACAGGAGTTTCAAGAGCTTTACATGCTGCAGAAATTCCTTTACATGAAGATGAAAGTTGCCAAAATCCTATTTCATTCTCAGGAGAAGAAAAATTCAAATTATTTGTAATTGCTATTGGTTCAGCCCCAACACAACTAACGTTTCTAGCTGATTCTGCAACTGCAGCGATAGTTCCTCTAAAAGGATCAAGAGAAACCCATCTACTGTTACAGTCGACAGAAGCGGCAACACCTGAAAAAACTTTATTTTTATTTTTTTCAATTTGTTCTCTCAATCTTATTACAGCTGCATCAGATGCTCCAGGTTTAAAAACTGTATTTGACTGCACTTGAGAATCATATTGTTTATAAATCCATCTTTTAGAAGCTATCGAGGGATTAGAGAGAAGTTTTAAAATGATTTGTGAATAAGAAAAACTCTTATTTTCCTTCAATGAAAATATTTTTTGCCCATTAATTTCTGGTAAGTTATTTTCTTTCCATTCCCATTTCTTTAACAAATAATCAGGTGGATTATTAATCACATTATGAAAATTAATAGGCGTATCATCAGATAATGCAGAAGTTGGTATTTGAGCAACAATTTTATTTTTGTGAGAAATAATTACCTCTTTAGCTTCTATTACTTCACCAATTACATTGGCATTTAATCCCCATTTATTAAACTTTTCAATAAGAGAATTAACTTTTTCTTCCTTCACCACAAATAACATCCTTTCTTGCGACTCAGATAATAAATATTGATATGAAGACATATTATCTTCTCTAGAAGGAACTAAGTCTAAATCAATAGAGATACCTAACTTACCATTTGCAGCCATTTCTGCACTACTGCAAGTTAAACCTGCTGCACCCATATCTTGAGCTGCAATTACATCTCCAGTCTTAAATGCATCTAAACATGCTTCTATAAGACTTTTCTCAATAAATGGATCACCTACTTGAACTGCAGGTCTGTCATCTAATGATGTAGTAGTTAATTCTGAACTTGCGAAACTAGCACCACCAACACCATCTCTGCCAGTAGTATTGCCGACATATAATACTGG
>LULO01000972.1_pt1 | contig 12307 bp, 13 predicted proteins | sample 728121 | NCBI WGS metagenome assembly LULO01 (sample SAMN03860287, study PRJNA289734) | marine metagenome | biome: seawater column; feature: ocean; material: water; isolation source: Red Sea water column Station 149 - depth 50m | place: Saudi Arabia: Red Sea | collected 2011-10-15 | depth 50 m | reverse complement strand
ATATAGATGTCGCATCTCTATTAAACGGAATTTCTATTATTGGATATGAAGTAGATTCAGATTCGGGAGCTTCATTATTGTTTTTAGAAAAAAGCGCAATCCTTTGTTGCCCTGGTTCAGGCAGAATTCATCATTATCCAAAAAATTTGATTCATTGTTTTATTGATGATTCAAGATCGAATTTAAAAAATTTAGATGGAATAATTCTGAAAGCAGAATTATTTTCTATTTCTCCAAATGAAGAGCAACTTTGTTGGGAATGTAGTTGTAGATCCGAACTCGAGGTCCCTGAAATTCAAAGAAAGGCAGCATCATGGTTAACTTGGCTTAATGAATAACACCATTGATTGGGTAAAATTGACAAACTAGTCTACTATGGTACAACTAATGGGTCGCATCATAAGCAATCTTTATGCTAGAATGATACTTGATTCAAGGGGAAATCCTACGGTAGAAGTAGATTGCTATGTAGATGAAAAACTTGCAGGAAGAGCAATAGTCCCTTCTGGAGCAAGTACTGGAAGCTACGAAGCTATGGAATTACGAGATAATGAAAAAGCATGGTCGGGTAAAGGAGTAAACACTGCTGTATCAAATATTAATGAGATTATTAGACCTAAAATCATAGGAATGAATCTAGAAAAACTAAAAGAAATTGATGAAAAATTAATAGAAATTGATAATTCATCAAACAAGTCAAGACTAGGAGCTAACGCGATTTTAGGAGTTTCCTTAGCCTGTCTTCGCGCAACCACTTCTGGTCAGCTGTGGGAATATATTTCCGAAGGAAATGAATGTAGCCTTCCCATTCCATTAATGAATATTCTAAATGGGGGAGCACATGCATCATCCAATGTAGATATTCAAGAGTTCATGATTATTCCACACGGATTTGATAATTTCATTACTTCTTTGAGGGCGGGAGTGGAGATATATCATGCTTTAAAGCTCGTTTTGAAAGAAGAAGGTTTACTCACCGGAATAGGAGACGAAGGTGGCTTTACCCCAAATTTATCAAAGAATGAGCATGGGCTACAGTATGTCAATTTAGCAATAAAAAGAGCCAATTATATTCCAGGAAAACAAGTCTCTATAGCACTTGACGTAGCTGCTCAGGAATTTTTTATCAATGACTTGTATCATATAGATGGAAAGAAACTTTCAGGTAAGGAATTAGCCGATTTATACTCTACTTGGGTGGATAAATATCCAATTGTATCAATAGAAGATCCTTTCGGCGAAGATGATTGGAAATCTTGGATAGATTTTACTTCAAAAGAAGGCCATAGATTACAGATTGTAGGAGATGATTTGTATGTTACAAATCCTGAAAGATTAGCAATAGGTATAGAGAGCAATGCAAGCAATTCAATTTTAATCAAACCCAATCAGATAGGAACATATTCTGAAACAATCGAAGTGATAAATATGGCAAAGAATGCCGGGTTTAGTACAATTATCAGCCATCGATCCGGAGAAAGTTCTGATAATTTAATTGCTGATTTGGCTGTAGGTACAAACTCCGGCCAAATTAAAACTGGAGCTCCGGCCAGAAGTGACAGGACATCAAAGTATAATCAATTAATACGAATTTCCGAAAATTGCAAGAACTTTACTTCTAATTTATTCTAGTGAACACAAAAGTAAGGGTAAGACAATTGTAGCGTCCGACTCAATTACAAACCTAGGACTATTGATATCTAATTTATCCCAACTAATTTTTTCATTTGGGGGGGCTCCAGAATATCCACCAAATGAAGGTCTGGATTCACTTATCTGGGCATACCATGACCATAAATTTACATCAATACCGGCATCTTGCCTGAGCATAGGTACCACTGAAATTGCAAAAGCTCCTGCAATTCCACCTCCAACTTGTAATATTCCAGTAGGTGAATTGTCTTCTCGGTACCAATCAGCCAACGCCTGCATTGCATTAAGTCCACTCTTAATAATCCCAGATCCTTTCAATGTACAATCTAAAACTCTAGCAGCCAATAAATTACCGAGAGTAGAATCTTCCCATCCCGGTGTAAATATCGGTAAATTTGCATCTGCAGCAGCCATTAACCAAGAGGTATTAGGATCAACATCAAAATCTAACTCTCCATGTAAAACCAAATCATAAATAAATTCATGAGGAAATCTCCTATCTCCTACAGCTTCAGCTTCTTCCCACAGACTTAGAAGAGGGCCTTCTAAGGTTCTAATTAATTTTTCAGGGATTGCTACATCTGTAACTCTGTTCATTCCCTTAAGTTTTAGATTATAATCATCTTCTGCTGTTAGATCTCTCCAATCATCAATTTTCTTAAAATTAGATCTTCCGATAAGACTGAATAACTCTTCCTCTAAATTCGCTCCTGTGCAACATATAGCATGCACTTTCTGAGACTTAATGGATGGAGCTAGACATTTCCCGATTTCTGCGGTTGACATCGCTCCTGCCAGTGTAATCATCAATCTACCTCCTTCATTCAAGAATTCATTTAATGATTCTGAACAACGAGACAATTCTCCGGCGTTGAAGTGCTTGTAATTTTCAGATATAAATTCTTTCAAATTCAATTAATCACCCAGAATAAATCTTTCAATCTTCTCCATACTAATCAATTCAAGGTTAGGACATATCGATTTCAGTGACCTATGAATCTCATTCGCAATTTTATCAGGTGAATTTGGTCCACATGTAAAAACATCAATAGCGAGGATTTCCCTTTCAGAATAACAGTGAGCAGTAATGTGACTTTCATCAATCAATACCACAGAAGCAAAACCCACAGGACTCAGTTTTCCATCGAATTCCTCAACATGCGAATGAACTTCTCTAACTCCGAATTTTTGTACTGCTGCTTTCATAATCTTCAGTACTTCAAAACCATCATTTTCTATAGATGGATTGTACTTACGAAAATCCATTAAGATATGGGAACCCAATGCCTGTGAATTGCTCATATGTTTCTGGATGCATTGACAGTTTTCAAATTCTCTCTTAAAGTAACCATTTTTTCAATCTTGCAATGCCCTCAATAATCATATCTTCTGATGCAGCATATGAAATTCTTACAAAGCCTTTTCCACCAGAAATTAATGATGCTGGAATCAATTGAACCCCTGCTTTCAATGCCCCATCTGCAAATTCAATATCACTCATACCAGTTCCAGTAACATCTGCAAAAACATAGAAAGCCCCTTCAGGCTCAGGAATTCTCAATCCCGGAATTTCAGATAATCCATCAATCATCATTTGTCTTCTTTTTTTGTATTCATTATTGAATGAGTTAACTGCGTCATTACATCCTAATGCGGTTATGGCCGCATTCATGATATATGTAGGAACATGTGAGGCAGAATTTGCCTGACACTTTTTTGCTGCATTAATTGCTCTTTCTGGTCCAGCCATGAATCCTAGACGCATTCCTGTCATTGCCCACGATTTAGACCAACCATTGACAATTATTGTCCTCTCCTCTCCCCCGGACAAATTGTAGGGAGAAACATGCGGCCAATCAACCCAAATCATCCTAGAATAAATTTCATCGGATACTATCCATAAATCATATTCATTCGCTATATCAACTATTTCTTGAATTTCGTTTGGAGTAAATACTGCCCCGGTTGGATTACATGGAGAATTAATTAATATCATTTTTGTTTTATTAGTAATAGCGCTCCTGATTGCTTTTATATCAGGATGAAAATTATCTCTTCTCACGGGAACATTTACTGGTACCGATCCAATAAATTCAAGCATGGGCTCATAAGATGCCCATGAAGGTGATAATAGTATAGCTTCATCACCTGGCATTGTGGTAATCATAAATGAATAAAGAAGCGCCTGCTTAGCTCCGGGAGTAACAATAATATTTTCAGAGTCTACTTCTATAGAATGATGAAATCCTAAATATTCTGATACCGCGTTACAAAGTTCTATCGATCCCGCGCCTCGAGTATACTTTGTATCACCATTTTCTAATCCCCGAATGGCTTCATCAATTATTTGCCTTGGTGTCTCGAAACCAGGCTCTCCAACAGTGAGCCTTACTACATCTGGACCCGGTGGTTGTAGATATGGAGCAAATCCAACTCCGAGTCCATCAAATCTAGAGCTGACGTCAGGCATGCATCTCTGAAAGGAACTCTAGTCAAGAATGTATGCCGTCACAGAGAGCCTTCAAGAGACAGTTACCAGTCGCAACAATCCTGCACGAGTGGCAGAGTAGCTATGCAATGGACTGCAGATCCATGGACCCGGGTGCAAATCCCGGCTCGTGCTCCAATTATATTGTAAGATCGAGTAGCTGAACAGCTAGGAAAGAAGCTGCAATTCCAATTGATACCATTACAAAGAATGTATTAAATCCATTTGCATCCATCGGTTCACCATTAAAAGTCATTCCTTCTTCAATACCCTCATCTCTAAGTTTGAAGTAAACAAGCAAGAAAATCATCATTGTAGCTGGACCAGAAATTGCATCCATCTGATTTGATTCCGTAAAATCTCTAAGTGGACCGTATACAAATCCAAAGTAGTTTGCTATTGTTACAGTTACGAATGCAAAAAGTGCTGGATGAGCGACTGCCCACATACCTCTAGCACCTTGTGTGAAAACTAAAAGTGCCCATAGTACGTACGGAAGTAGTAGAGCTCCGGTAAAAGCAACAGTAACCTTTGATGGGGCTAAAAGTCCCAAAGCCGCCTCTCCAGGATTAATTGAATCAATGACTGTTTCCGGTGTTACTAATTGTCTGAAAACATAGAAGAATCCAGTTAAAATTACTATAGCTAAGCCAACCATAGCTGTTGGATCCTTAACTCCAATTCCCATTTTGAAATCTTCAATTCCACTGTTTACTTCATCTTCACCCATAAATTGCCAATAAGCCAATCCATATAGGATTGTTATAACAGGTGAAATAATTCTAGGAACTGTACTCGAGTCACTCGCATCATTCCAAAATACATTAATTACTATTGCAGATGTTGCCAAACTAATTAGAACAGGAATCATAATTTTCCACATTCCTTTAGCACCTTCATTGAGTATTATCATTGTTGAGAGAAAAATCCCAAACATCAAAATTCCATTGAATGACTGCTCTGGCCCTCCTTGCCCAAATCCTACATTTGTTACATCGGACACACCATTTGGAATCAAAACAGTACAATCCGTACCATTTATAGCCCAACAATTTCCAAAATACATGAAATTAATGCAATAAACAAGAGTAATTAATGCAGTAATCCCTAATAATACTTCTCCGCCAGTCGATTTTATTCTTTTAAACAATAGTGCCATATTTTATCGAATATTAGTTAGATTTATTATTTTTTATAATACAAAGTAAACATTAATGCAATTCAAATGGTAACTTTTCTTCATCCACATTCCCTCCACAAAGAATTATTCCTATAGAATCAATATTCTCTAATTTTCTGAATTCATCACTCAAAACCGCTGCTAGAGAAATCGCACCACTGGGCTCTACAATCATATCAAATATTTTGTAAATAATACTCATTGCCCTTTACTGGTTCAGTTCCAAATATTCGTGAATCTGGAAGCATATTCCTTGCCGCTATTGAAGTTCCAGACATCAAACCACCCCCGCCAATGGGAGATAGTATCGCATCCAATTTTTCACATTCAAGTATTAATTCTCTAGCAGCAGTACCTTGTCCAGCAATAACATCTCGGTTATCAAATGGATGAATAAAATGTGCACCAGTTTTTTCTAGAATAGAATTAGCAGTTGAAATTCTAGCTTTAAGATTAGGCTCACAAAAAAATACCTCAGCACCGTGTTTTAAAACTCCATTAATTTTCACTTTTGGAGCATTATTTGGCATTATAATATATGCTGGTACGCCTCTTTGTTTTGCAGCAAGAGAAACAGCTTGTCCATGATTACCGCTACTATGAGTACAAAGTCCTAACTCAGCTTCTTCTCCCAATAACTTTACTGCATTACTCGCCCCTCTAAATTTGAAAGCGCCAATATGCTGAAGATTTTCACATTTCATGAAAACTTGCCTTCCAGCTAATCTATCAATCTCATTAGAATTAATAACTGGAGTTTGTTTGACAATCCCCTTCAATCTCGATGCAGCTTCTTCAACGTCAGAATACTGTATAGCGTATTTCATACTATCTTAGAAAAAAAATCACTCTTTAATTAGTTGTATTCAAGCACTCCAACACTTTCGGAGTTCTATGAGCACTGACACCGAGCCAGAGTGGAAATATTATTTAATGATCGGAATAACCCTCCTATTCAATTCAATCTTCTTTCAAATAGGTCCTAATGGACCTTGGAACGATAAAAGTTTTACTCTAGGGAGCTTAGGTCTTTTGGGAGCTCTATTATGCTACATTGGTTGGTATAGATTTACGTTCAAAAAGAAGGGACTAATTCCTTGGTTAGACCTATGGACTAATCCATCCACTTCTGCAAAGAAAGAGATGATTTTTGCATTAATAATTTTATTCTTTGCTTGGTTTAGTGGAAACCATTTACAACAACAAATTCCAGAACCAACTGGGCTAATTTTATCTTTGATCGGATTGATGATGTTACTTCAATCATCATATGTCTTACTCAGTATTGGACCATTAAAAGAATAGCATCATCTCAATCCAGGTTTCCAAAATTGTAATGGAAGCACGGATTCATTTTTCATCGCTCTAAACGCCAGATGATCAGCCCTTTCATTCCATCTATGGCCTCTATGAGCTCTAACATGTTTCCAAGATAATTTATTGGAAAACGTAACTTCTTTCCATAAATTCTGAGTTAGTTTAGCCAACCTAATATTCGCTTTTGCTTTCCATTTACCACTAGCTATATTACCCGCATAAGTTGAATCAGAGCAGATTACTATTTCCATTTTCTCAACATTGGAAAGAACCCACCGTAATGAATGAGCAATAGCTGACAACTCACCAGTATTATTCGAACCGACCTCTGCCCCAATAAAATCGGGACTTTGATGATTTGTAATCACTTCACCATTTGACTCGTGAACTACTTCCCCCCTTCCTCTTCCAAGTCCAGTATCTCCTTTAATTACACAAAACCCCCAGCCAGCCTTGGTATGATTTGTGACATTACGATTTTCTATGCAAGACCCATCAACATAAATATGGAGTAAATCAAAATCATTCATACTATCTTCCAATTAATGAAGAGTATTCATCATGACTAAGTAATTTTTCAATATCCGTTTTATCAGAAATTTCCATCCTACAAATCCATCCATCACCATAAGGATCCTCATTAATCATTTCAGGAGAATCTTCAAGCTGTTCATTAATTTGTATTACTTTTCCAGAAATTGGAGCATAAATCTCGCTGACAGACTTTACTGATTCAACACTTGCGATGGACTCCATGGCACTGGCCGAAACGCCAACTTCGGGTAACTCTACCCACACAACTTCAGTTAATGCATCTTGAGCATAATCAGTAATTCCAAAAATAATTTCTTCTCCATCTACTCTTATCCATTCATGCTCATTTGTATATTTGAGATTTTTTGGCACATTTCCCATTGTCTCACTCACCACTGCCCAAAATATATCTGACAGTCAACCTTTCGCTCACTACTCCTCACTATGTTTTGCTTCCAAATGCTCCATTTCCATCTTAGCCCACTTTGATCCCATATTATCTACACTAGCTTCTTCCATTTCTGCAGTAAGGCGAATTCGCATTTCTTCTTCAGATTCTCTACTGAACCAATTTTCTAAAAATAAGAATTTCTCTTTATTTCTGTTGACCATCCAGAATATTAATATCAATGACAAATATAATATCATTATGAAAAATATAATCCAACTTACTAGAGTATTAAATTCAAAAGAGTTTTCTAATTCTAGTCTATCTTCCAAAATTCCTAAAGAAATAATGAATAAAAGGACAATAAATCCCCCGATTAAAATTCGCTGAATCTGAATAGCCGCAGTACTCACAGCACGATGGCAAACATCTAACCAATCAACTTAACCGTAATTACTCAATGTTTTGTATTAGTTTATGGATTTTATATGGAAGTAGTGCTCTGTTTACAGGAGTAACTTCCAAAATTCTCGCATCATCACGTCTTCTGATATCCTGAAGCAGAGGGTGCCTACTCTTCTTGTGCAATGTCAATAATGATGGAGGGTCATTTTGTAGCGCTATCCTAACAGCTTTGACAAATCCTTCACTTTCTACAGTAAATTTTCCTATTTCATCAATAACCATGATTTCACAGTTACCAATACTGTTCATTATTGCTGGAACTCCAACTCTTTCAATTTCGGAAGGATCAATACCAAAACCCAAAATCCTATTTCTAGAATCAATATCTCGATGTGCCATTACTCCTTTTTCTCCAGTTAGAATATCAACACATGCGAAACCCATCCTTTCTCCATTCTCAATAATTACTTCAGTTCTCATTCCACCAATTATATTTTTTGGAGCATTAGGTCCTCGCATTCTTCTAGATCCTAAACCACCACCTTCCATTATCATGTCAATGACCTTCTGTAACACAATAGATTTCCCAGACCTAGGAAGGCCCGTAATTCCAATTTTTGGATTAATTCCCATCATTCAACACCCCTTTTCATACATTTCGTGAATAAATCTTTTAACCCCATGATGGGATTAGTATTAATTCATTTGTTTTTCTGAACAATATTTCCGGAACATGGAAAATATTTCAGTCAAGATTAAATTATACTCTCCCTTCTTTTCCCATAATAGAAAAAGTCGTAGCTCCATTAAGTGGCGGAAAGGGTAGAGTTTCAATCTCATAATTGTTAACATTATTATTAGCCGCCCATGCTTTGGCCCACAAATCTATTTCTTCCGAATTTAATTGGTTAACTATCGCATTAAGTGCTTCTTCAGTAGTGCCAAATTTCTCACCCAAAGATTCTAGAACTTGCCTGGGAAAATCTAGATAACTAACAGAATTTCCAAGCACACAACCAGATGGAATCACTGTCCAATACAACCTTCTTTCAAAACCTGTATTGATTTGTGCGTGACACGCAATTCTAATATCCTTACTCATTTTATTCGGCCCAATCCAAAGAGAATTAGCTAATCTTTCATCCTTCACAGAACCGTTGTTGAATGCAGGATGCTTCAACTCAACTACTTCGCCTTCTTTTTCAATGTGAGCCCCTCTAACAAATGGAAATCCAGTATTATTTTCTTCGTCCCAATCAACAATATATTCCGACCAAGAATTTTGATCTCCTTCTCCAACTCTGACTCTTATCGTCTTTCCACTTGGATTTAGCCATGTTCCTTGCTCAGTTAATCTAGGTTTATCTGCTAATTTAATTATAGCCTGTAATGTTCTATCACGTTCTAACGAATTTCTTGGCATCTTTGGTACTGCCCATGTGGTATCGGTCCAAATTGACCATGGCCCTCTTTCTAGTTCTAAAAAAGGAGCATTTTTCTCCAGGCCTTTCTTAGTAGACAAATCCTTAGCTTTCAATGGCCCAAAACTAGTTAGAACCTGTGTTTCTCCACCTGATGTAATTCCCAATACAGCAACTCCGCTAGTTCCACCAACAAAAATCCTATTATCTTCTGGAAATGACCAAACACTATCCCATTCATTTTCCACTACCAACAACTTCCTTAAAGGGGAACTGCTTTTTTCCCTTAAAACAGATTCTGGGACTACAATCCTAACTCTTCCACCACTTTTTGTAATTTGAAGAGATCTCTCAATGTACAATCGATATAAATTCACATTTCCCACAATAGCGGAAAATCTTTTTTTTCCATTTAAATCCGTGATTTCTCTCAACTCTTTGGACAATTCTTTTCGCATTTGACTTCCATTAGGGTGCCCCCTAAATCTATCTTTTATTCGTAACCATGGCGGTCTAGAAACCACCAATATTGGTTTTTCAATCCATGGCCACTCTTCCCTAAGTGGATCGCCTCTCCTAATATTGGTCTCAATTATCATTTCCGCTTCATTATAGCCAATAGATTCTTCACTTCCTTGACCATTCAAATCAACTAATCCCAACTTACCTAGAACAATAATTATCCGTTTTCTAGCTGCAATTACTGCTAATTGAGAAACATCCACAAGTTGCATCCCTTCTAATAGCTTGATTGTATCTTCTTTTTTAATTTCTGATTTTTCACCTGACATTCTTTCTGCATGTATTCTAAATATTCTATCAGCAAATAGACCTGCTCCGCATGCTGGATCCGCAAATGGAATTGGAATACCGGATTTTGTTGTTGACTCTATTCTAAAATCACCATCTGAAGGTATCGAGTCCTCGCCCTCAATATTCTCATTTACCTGTCTCGCAATTGCTCTAAAGCTAGGTGGGAGTGCTGATAATGATAGGGTAGCTAGAGGCTCCTTTTTTTGCTTTCTTCCATTTCTTAACTCATCATTCAAGACTGCATCAACGAATCTTGCAGGAGTAGCGTAAACACCTCTAGGAGAACGACCATCACTTTCAGCCTCAAGTCTTGCAAGAAGATGATCCAAAACTGCTCCAGGATCTGATAACAAACCTGCTGGTAGGGTGGGCCATTTATTTGGTAAAGTAGCGGCGATTGGCTGCCTCATCTTTGTAGCCTTCATCCAAGCATCCAACCATTCATGAATCTGCACTTCCCTATCAGGACACTCATGATCGAGTCTTGCATACCATCCTGAAGTCTCGCTGGCCATGTGCTCATTAGAAACTCATGATGTTTTGAAATATTGTATATTTTTTCATACACAATTTACTATTTATTCAACCCAAATACATCTTGTTCCAGCTCAATAATAACGTTATTTTGTAATAACCAAGACAGAGCTTCATCTACTTCTTCGGCTCTAATTCCCAAGGTATTTAATGAATTAATCAATTCTTCAAAATGAACTGAAGAATTAACAAAATCTGCTTCTTCAATTTGAACCCTAATATGCTCACAAACAATTGACAATAGAGGATCATCATCTGAAATCAGGGATCCAAAATCCACTACAGCTAGAGATTCCTCAAAACTAGAATTACTATCTTCCTCGTTATTTTTGTTATTTGTGCTGTATATATCAAAAAGATTTTTTTGATAAGGGTCCAAAACTGTACTCTTACTCACAGCTTGCCTCTTCTTGTTCAAACTTTTTACTAGATTTTCAATTCTATGTAATCTTTGCTCAAGCCTTAATCGCTCTCTTCCAAAATGCAGCTCAACCATTTCTAACTCTTGTCTTGCAATTTTGTCAAGCCATTTAGCTAAATCCCAATGAGGGTCATGCCTAAGCATTGTGTCCCATAATAGAACTAAAGACTCAGGAAGGCTATTTACATCTATTCTTGTTTTCTCCTTCTTGTCCTCTGGTAGCCTTACCATAGAACAGCCAGACATGAGACCGTCTATGAATCATCCCCTTATTTTTTCAGATAATCAATCTCAAGATTGATGAATGAATAGGAATTGCCAAGGCCATGAGCTCGTACAGGGTCACAGTTCTCCCGGGCGACGGAACGGGAAAAGAAGTGATGTTGGAATCAATGAAAATACTAGATATCTTCAATAAATTTAGCCCCCTATCTTTTGATATTACTCAAATTCCATGTGGCGGGGAACATTATCTAGATACAGGTGAGGAGTGGCCACAAGGCTCATTCGAATTTTGTAGAGATGAATCTGACGCTATTCTACTTGGAGCCATCGGCTGGCCTAATGCTAAGCTACCCAATGGAGATAATGCAGGAGGACAATGTATATTGGGTCTTAGATCAGGCTTAGACCTGTATGCCAATATTAGACCAGTAAAGTTGTATGAAGGAATTAGACATAAAGTACACGGCCAGTTTAATGACATTTGGAATCCTGAATTAGTCGATTTAGTTCTAATTCGAGAGAATACTGAAGGGCTATATCATAGTCTACTTCGAAGATCAGCAAGAGCCGCCATAGGCAAAAAAGATCCGCCTTTGGAAATAAATAGTTTTCCTGGATTAGAAGGAGAAGTCGCATGGGATCCACGACCAATTTCTAGAAGTGGATCTGAAAGAGTAATCAGATTCGGCTTTGAATTAGCTAAGAGAAGAGAATCTTCTTTTGGAAAGACACAGAAATTAACTTGCGTAGACAAAAGTAATGTTCTGCGAGGATGCAGACTGTTCAGGAAGATTTTTGATGAAATTTCCGAAGATTATCCAGAAATACAAACATCTAAGGCTTTCATTGATTCCAATATCACTTCTTTTCCCGTTCCGTCGCCCGGGAGAACTGTGACCCTGTACGAGCTCATGGCCTTGGCAATTCC
>LULO01000658.1_pt1 | contig 12359 bp, 13 predicted proteins | sample 728121 | NCBI WGS metagenome assembly LULO01 (sample SAMN03860287, study PRJNA289734) | marine metagenome | biome: seawater column; feature: ocean; material: water; isolation source: Red Sea water column Station 149 - depth 50m | place: Saudi Arabia: Red Sea | collected 2011-10-15 | depth 50 m | reverse complement strand
TTGTTATTGACTCTCAAGTTAATACAGTTCATCCTGGTACAACAGGTCATCAAAAAGAATTCCGTTGTTACTTGATTAAGTCAGGAACAATTCTTGAAGGTGAGCAATCTCCACTAAGCATTGAATCAGATAGAAACATCTTATCTAAGCAAGATGTTATGTCTGTTGATTACCATAGTGCTTATCACGTTATGGGAACTAAGTGGACTGCTGCTACTGATAACCCAACTAACGCACTGTTAGCTAACGATAATAACTGGGCAATCACATATGATGCTGATTTAATTCCAATTGTTGAATTAATCGTTAACTCACCACTTGATACAGGTACCAATCCTTAGTAGTATTAAGTTGCAAGGCAATGAAGAAACCTCATCAATTATTGGTGGGGTTTTTTCTTTACGCTACAATAAAACTAAATTACTTTTATAATCGTGGCAGCTACTATAAACGCAACAATAAAAGGAGAAAATGCTAATAGTTATGTCACATTGACAGAAGCTAACGACTATTTCGACACTTCTCCAGATTCTTCTACTTGGACAAACAAAACAGACGATCAAAAGAAAAGAGCATTAATATCAGCTACAAGATGGATTGATACCTTAGTTTATTACGGAGATAGATGTGATGATGGACAGGCATTAAAGTTTCCAAGAAATAATTATCAGGTAGATGGTGTGGAATTGGCTTGTTCTAAAATTCCTAATGGTATTAAGTATGCACAATATGAATTAGCTAGAGCATTAGCAAATGATACTGATGCTATTACAGGAACTACTGGTAAAGATGGTAATTTTGAGGAAGTAAAATTAGGAGATTTACAGGTAAAATATAATACTGATAGTCAGGGAACTGGTTCTATAAATAATATTCTGTTTTCAACTTAGGGAGGTTAGAGGATAATGGCAGGTCAATTAGATTCATTATTTAAAGATGCTGCAAAAAGTGTTGTAGCACAACTTGGTGCTTCTTTAGATCATGATATTACCTATACAAAAAAAGCATCTCCTACTTACAACACTTCTACAGGTGCATTAACAACAACAGATACTAGTTATAGCATTACTGTTCCAATATCTTTTGTTCGTTCTGAAGAAGAAGGTGCACAAGAGATGAGAGAGGCAAAATTATATATTACCCCTGATCTTATAGGAGATAATCAGGCAGATTTAGATGATGAGATTACATTAAGTTTTGGTGGGTCAAATAGAGTTGCACAAATAGTTGATATTGATACAAAGAAAGGTGGGCAAGTTTATTTATTTATTATTCTTGTAAGGTTCTAATGACTATAAGAGATGTAAGAAAATTACCCAAAGATTTAGATATGAAGATATCTAAAGATTTTAATGCTCTTATAAGAAAAGTTCATACACAGTTATCTACAAAAAAACGAAGTCCTGTTTATACAGGTTTCTTTGCATCGAGTTGGGTGGCTCAAGGTACTCCTGTAAAAGCAACAGATAAAGTAGAAAATTTTAAACCTTGGTCAGGAATAAAAAAACAAGCGATGACAGCATTTCTTGCTGGCACAGGTGGTAATAAACCTCTTAATCCTGTTGTACAACCCAGATTTCCTGTAAAAAGAGCATTTAATTACAAAAGGCCAGTATTTATCGGTAATAAAGCTGAATATGCTGTATACGCTCTTGAAGGAGGTAAAACTCAATTATTTATTCAAGGTTCTTTAGGTAAAATGATAAAAGAAACCATGTCAGATAAAGGAAGATTATTTGTTGGTGGTAGTACCACTGGAGGTTTTGGTTCTTCTCAGACAGGTGTTAAGTATACGGAGTTTTCTAAATGACTTTAGTTAATGCGAGAGCAGCTTTTGAAAAGGCAGTTACTGATGCTGTAGCAGCAGCAGATAATACAGTAGAAATGGTTTATGATAATGTTCATTTTACAACTCCAGGAAAAAGTACAAAATATATTTTGATGAGTTTAGATTTCACACAATCAACATTACAAAATCAAGGTGCAAGTTCAGATTATTATGCTGGTGTAATTCAATGCAATGTATATGTTCCTAAATCAAAAGGTACTTCAGTTTTATCTGCGATTTCTGAAGCAGTAATTGATGGTCTTACTTCTGTTAATGCTTCTGATTATACTGATACTTTTAGTTGTACCCCTAGAGTTTTAGATATAAATGGCCCTACTCCTCTTGAAATTGAAGATAGAAGTCATTTTATTGGTGTAATATCTTGCCAATTCTCTGCTAACGCCTAGTATACTAATATAATATTTAATAAATTTATATGGAAGCAATTGAACTTCTCAAGAACAAGTTTGGTGTTCAGCAGAAATACCTTTATGAATTGAAAGATGGAGATGAAACTATTTTAGAAATCTATTGGCATCCGTTGACTCTTGCTGAAAGAGAATCAATTATTGGTCAATCAAGAAATGGTTTGGATTCTAGCAATGATGAATTTGCTCTAAATCTTTTAATACAGAAAGCACTTGATAAGGATGGTAAAAGATTATTTCAAGATGGTCATAAAGCTTCTTTAAGAAGAGAAGTAAATGCTTCTACTTTACAAGACATTCAACTTGCAATGTTAAATTCTGGTAGTGAATATAAATTGGAGGAAGCGAAGGCAGATTTAAAAAGCTAAAAATGATTGGTTTTTTCTGTTCTTCTTGGCTACTGAATTAAAAATGACTATTGGAGAATTGACAGATAAATTAACACAGGAAGAGTTTGTTAATTGGATAGCTTACTATGAGTTAAAAAGAGATTACGAAGAAAAAGCAATACAAAATGCAAAGGATAAATCACGAGCAAGAAAACCATAAAAGCGGTACACTAAAATAAAGTTTTGTATTTGCTTTGGCTAATTACGGTGTAAATATAAATTTTAAGGTAATTGGTCAATCCAAGTTAGATAGGGCATTAAAAAAAACAGAGCAGTTAGATAAAAAAGTTGATCTTTTAAACAAAAGAGGCATAAAAGGAATTTCAAGTGCTGTAAAAATTTTAAATCAAGAATTAGCTATAAAAAACAAAATTCTAAAAGCAGATCAAGCAATTTTAAGTGTTAGAACTAAACAGATAAAAGCGAACAAAGCAAACGCTGCCACACAAACAATTCCAAGAACAGGTGGTGGAGGAGGTGGTGGAAGAGGTGCAATAGGTGGTGCTGGTCTTAACAGTGCAATAATAAGTGGTGTATTTCCTTTGTTATTTGGACAAGGTCCATTTGCTGCTCTTGGTGGTGCTACTGGTGGATTTCTAGGGGGAAGATTTGGTGGTCAGATGGGTGGTTTTGCTGGAGGTTTAGCTGGAACTGCTATCGCTACAGGGATTCAAAGTGCAGTTACTGCTGTCGGTGAATTAGGTCAGGCTATGAACACATTGAATCCTGACATAACAAAATTAACTGAAAAGATGGGGATATTAGGAACAACAGAACAAAAACGTTTACAGATTATTGAACAAACTGAAGGTAAACAGGCTGCTTTAAATGAAGCTTTAGAAATGATGGGAGATAAAATAGGTGATCAAAATGTACAAGAATTAAAACAATTTGGTGAAACTTTTCAAGAGTTAACAAATAGCACTGTTTTATTTTTTACAAAAGTACAAGTAGCTGTCGCAAAATTATTAAATCGAACTATAGGTGATAGAGAGGATAGATCTGTTCAACAAAGAACAAGTCAGTTTTTACAACAAAATCCTAATGCACCTGTTTTTGCAGATATAAATAAACAAATTGCTGATCTTCAAACTCAAAAAAGTGGTGCAGGTAGAGGAGGTGTTAAAGATATTCAAGATCAAATAAATGCTTTACAAGCACAAAAAAGAGAAATTGCTGAAAGTGCTGTTTTAGAAAAAGATAAGGATAAAATACGAGCAAATACAAATAAATTAATTACTGCTGGTTTAGGAGATTTAAGAAAAGAAAATGAATTAAATAGAGCGATTATTGCTGGTAAGGAAGAAGAATTTTTATTAAATCAAGCTGTTGAAGATAAAGTTAAAAGTATGGGTTTATTGATGAAAGATCTAAATGCGACACAACTTGAAAGAATAAAAAATGATATTACTATCAATCAAGGTTTAAAAGATCAGGCAGATGCTGCACAAGCTTTAAAAGATAAATTTGACAAAATTGGAGAAAGTGTGGAAAAAAATATTGTTGGTAATCTTACTGATGCAGTTATGGGAACTCAAACTCTTGGACAGGCAGCAGTTAATGTATTAAATAATTTAAAAAGAAAAATTATTGAAGTTCAAATTGAAAAAGCTGCTGCTGGTATTGGAGATAAAATTTCAGGATTTTTAGGTAATTTATTCAAAAAAAGAGAAAGAGGGGGTCCAGTAGCTGCTGGTGGTGCTTATCTTGTTGGAGAAAAAGGCCCTGAGATCTTACAAATGGGTTCAAGGGGTGGGAATGTTATTCCAAATAATAAAATAGGAGGTGGCACTGTTAACAACATTACTGTTAATGTAGACGCATCTGGTAATCAATCAATGGAAGGAGGATCGGTTGAGGGTCAACAACTAGGGCAACTTATTGCCTCTGTTGTACAATCAACAATCGTTTCTGAACAAAGAGCAGGAGGTTTATTGAATCCATAATGGCAACTTTTCCAAGTATCTCTCCGACTTACGGAATTAAAAAAATAAGTAAACCCAGAATTAGAACATCTGTAATGGGTGATGGATATGAATATAGGGCTTTATTTGGTTTACCAAATCATCAAGATCCAAAAGAATATGATTTAACTTTTAACGTATCTGAAACTGAATCTGATGTTATAGAAGCTTTTTTAAGAAGTAGAGTTGCAGATCAAGCAAGTTTTACTTTCACGCCACCAGCCGAAGGTTTTAGTGCAAAAACAGGAACTTTTGTACAGTCAAATGGCAGTGGAGGTGCTGGAACAATTATCACTGTTACTTTTACAAATCATGGTGTTGCAATAGGTGATATATTAACAGTTGATTTTAGTTCTGGCCCGACAGATGGAGATTATGCAGTTGTAACTGCTACAGATCAAAATACATTTACATTAACATCACTTTCTGCTGATAGTGCTCACGTCACAAGTGCTACCAACGTAAACTTTTCTCTTTCTGGGGCTGGTAAGTTTGTTTGCGATGCCTGGACAAAATCAATTCCATATAACAATCGTGCGATTATAAATTGTACATTTAGGGAGGTTTTTGAACCATAATGGCTAATCCTGTTGCTGAGTTACAACAATCCTCTAACAAAGCAATTATTGAATTATATTCAATGGAATTAAAGCCTGATATTCACTATACAAAAACTGCTAAAACAGCTACATACACGCAAAGTACCAACGTTATTACAATCACACTTGCATCACATGGATTTTCTGTTGGTTTAATTTTAAATTTAACTTTTGCCTCTGGTGGTGCAATAGATGGAATCTACACAGTTCAAAGTGTTGCAACTAATACTTTCACTGTCACTGGAAGAGTTTCAGCAACAATAACTGGCACTCATAACGTCACATTTAATGTTAATTCAAACTTAACAAATCCAACTATTTATTTGTTTCATAGTGGAAATAATATAAAAGATAAAAATAATTTAGTATGGCAAGCTAATACCTATGAAAAAATACCAGTTATGTCTGATGGCTATTTATATTCTGGTAAGGGAAAATTGCCAAGACCAAATCTAACTTTTTCAAATCTTTTAAATACTTTCACAACATTATTACTATTAACAAATCAAATAACTCCTTTTTCTGATCTTCAAGGTGCAAAAATTATAAGAAGACGAACTTTGAGTCGATTTTTAGATGCAACTAATTTTGCAAGTTCTGTTAATCCTTATGGAACACCTGATCCTACTGCTGAATTACCACAAGAAATATATTTTATTGAAAGAAAAGTGACAGAAAATAGGGATATAGTACAATTTGAATTAGTTAGCACTTTTGATTTAATTGGTATAGGTGCTCCAAAAAAACTTGTTACAAGAGCCGACTTTCCTTTGGTCGGTACATTACAAAATGCTTAACTATGTCTTGGAAATCTGAAGCTGAAATTTATGCAAAAGCACAGGCACCAAAAGAGTCTTGTGGTATTTATACATTGATAAATGGACAAGAAAAATTTTGGCCTTGTAAAAATATTGCTGAAGATCAAGAAAACTTTTTTGCCCTAGATCCAGAGGATTGGGCAGCATGTGAAGATCAAGGTGGTCAAATACTTGGTGTTTTTCATAGCCATCCAAAGGGAACTTCTGAGTTGTCAGAGGCAGATGTAGTTTCATGTGAACATATTGGATATCCTTATTACATTTACAGTATTAAAGATAAAACATGGAATGATTACAAGCCAGATAGCTGGCAAAAAACAAAGACAACAAAAGATATTAAATTAATAGACTCCCCAAAACTAAAAACAATAAGGGTGTATGGAAAGTTAAAGGAATTTTTAGGACAAGGTATTTTCCAAGCCGCTGTTAAAACACCTATGCAAGCAATGAGTTTTTTGAAAGCAAATTTTATTGGAATTGAACAGCATATGAATGAACAGTTTTATAAAGTAAAAATAGGAAATAATGCTGTTGTTGATGATTTTTTGTATTTATCAGGTCAGGGCGATATAAAAATAATTCCTGTTGCCATTGGTGCTGGCTTATTTGATTTTATCGGTGATATTTTTGATAGTGTTACAAATGTGGTGAGTGATGCTTTTAATTGGGTTGCTAATAATGCACTAACTGTAGGAGTAACTCTTGCCACAGGTGGTATTGGAGGTTTATTAAAAACTGTAGGAACAAGTTTACTCATTGATGGTGTTACAGGTTTGCTTACTCCCCAAAAACCAACAGTATCATCATCTAGTGTCGGTGATACTGACCCAAATATTAGAGGGTCATATAATTTCAACGGCATCCAAAATATTAGTACCAGTGGTGTTCCGATCCCAATTTTATATGGACTTGTGTTTTCTGGGTCTATTATTATTAGTTCTTCGGTAGATACTGCCCAGATAGTCAAGGAGTTGTAAATGGCATTTTTAGTTGGTTTTGAGGGAACAGGTATCGTAAGTAAAATAGTCGACCCTGATTTGGTCGATGGTGGTCTAAGGAGCAAACAATTTGCAACAGTAATTGATCTACTGGGCTATGGGGAAATAGATTCAATATTAGACGTTGGTGGATCTGGAACTGATACTTTTAAAAAAAATATTTTTCTAAATCAAACGCCATTAATGAATCCAAATGGGGATGATAATTTTCAAAATGTTTCTGTCTTTTTTAAAAACGGAGCTTCAAATCAAACAGCTTTAAAAGAAATTCAAGGTACAGCAAACACAGTGCCTGTAGGAGTTGCAGTTACAAAAGCTACTTCTGTTTCAAGAACAACTTCATCAACACCATTCGATGTTTTAAGAATTGCAATACAGTTTCCAAGTCTGCAACAGTTTGATGATAATGGAGATATTAGAGGAACTGAAGTCGAATTAAATATAAAATTAACTGGTGCTACTGGAACAGTTTTTACACCTATAACAGGTGATAAGGTTAGTGGTAGAGCAACAAGTCCTTATGTAAAAGAATACCAAATAACTTTTGGTGGAGGAGGGCAACCATTTGCTGATTCAAATTTTCCATTAACTATAACTGTCGAAAGAGTAACAGATGACAGTACAAGTAATCGATTACTAAATGCAACCAATTTTTTATCTTTTACTGAGGTTCTAACAGATGCAAGAGCTTATCAAGGGTTTGCCTACGTTGCTTTAAGATTTAATGCTCAAGAGTTTCAATCATTTCCAACGAGGCGGTACAGGGTCAAGGGTACTAAGATCAAAGTGCCGCATGGAACCACAATAGATTCTGATAATGGCAGAGTGATCTATCCATCTGGATATACATTTAATGGAACTTTTAAAACAGATAAAGAGTGGTGTTCTGATCCTGCTTGGATTTTGTATGATATTTTGACAACTGATAAGGGTTTTGGTGGAACTGATGGACTCGTAGAAGAAGACTCACTTGATGTTTTTTCTTTTTATTCTGCAAGTGCCTATGCAAGTGAATTGATAACAGACCCAATAACACAAACTACAGAACCAAGATTTTCTTGCAATGTAATTTTAAATCAAAAACAAGACGCATATACATTAATTAATGATCTTTGTTCAATTATGAACGCTACTCCTTTTTATGGAGTTGGAACTTTGCAAATAGCACAAGATAGACCAACTGATACCGCGACTAATACAAGCACTCCTGTTTATATTTTTAATAATTCAAATGTGACTTCGAACGGTTTTACTTATCAAGGAACAAGTCAAAAAACAAAATTCACAGAGGTTGAAGTTTCTTATTTTGATAATGATACTCAGCAAATAGATTATGAGTTAATTACAACAGACCAAATTACAGCTTTATCAGATTCTGTTTCAAAATTTGGAAGAACAAGAAAAACTTTAAAAAGTTTCGCTTGTACCTCTAGAGGGCAAGCAAACAGACTTGGAAGGTGGTTTTTATACTCCAATTTAAGAGAATGTGAAGTAGTAAATTTCACAACAACTTTAGAGGCTGGTGTTGTCATAAGACCCTCTGCAATTATTGGAATAGCAGATTCTATGAGGGCTGGCATTAGAAGAGGTGGGCGTATAAATACAGGTGTCTCTACAACGCAAATAATTGTAGATGATGAAAATAATACAGATTTAACAACAGAAAATTCAGCAACATTATCTGTTGTTCTTCAAGATGGAACAATGGAGTCAAGAAGTATAACAGCAATATCTGGGAAAACAATAACTGTATCACCAGCATTTTCTTCAGTTCCGCAAGCAAATAGCGTGTGGGCCATCGAAAATACTGCTGTTGAATTTCAAACCTATCGAGTTTTATCTATTTCTGAAAATAACTATTGTGAATATCAAATTACAGCAGCCATACATGATACAAACAAATATTCACAAGTTGAGGATACTACAATTTCAGCAGATCCAAGAACAATAACTACTTTACTTGATGAAAAACCAGCCCCAAGTAACCCTAGTGCTGTTGAGCAAATTGTTGTTTTAAATAATAGAGCAGTATCAAAAATTTTTGTATCATGGGAGCCAGTTTTAGGTGTAAAAGAATATCTTGTAGAATTTCAGTATGAAAATGATAATCCAGAAAGAGTTAGAGTTGCAAGACCAAGTTTTGAACTTTTTGAGTCTAGATTAGGAACTTATACATTTAAAATAAAATCATTTAATTCTTTAGGTATTTTAAGTTCTACAACAGCTAGTATTGATTCCTTTCAAGCTATTGGTAAAACGGAACCACCAGAGGATCCTACAGGTTTAACATCTGAACCTGTTTCAGATAATTTTATAAGATTACGTTTTAACCCCTCTACCTCTGTAGATGTGACTCATGGTGGAACAATATCAGTCAGACATACAAGAGATACATCAACTTCAGCAAATTTCGCAGATCAGCAAATGCAGCAAAAATTATTGTCACAAAACCTGATCCCCAACCTAATCAAATAGTAACGACAAAAAGAGAAGATCAAACAAGTCCACCTTTTAATGGCACTAGAGTTAGAACTGTATTTAGTGATGAATTTAATGGTTTAGTTCTTGATGGTAATCAGTTTTTTGACAATGTTACGAATGTCGATGACATTGCAAACTTTGATTTCTTGGGAGATGGAATTGTATCACAAGGTTTTTATACTTTTGTTGATGACTTAGATTTAGGGGCTGTATTTAATCTTTCTTTAGAACGTCATTTTAAAACAGCAGCGATTGTAGTTTCTGACTTATGGGATTCAAGATTAACTTTAGTTGATTCTATGCCAGATTGGGATGGCACGTTAGCTGAAGATGTTGGAGCAAAACTGCAAGTTGCCACTTGTCAGGGTGTACCTACTTCATCACAAGCCGCTACTTATAGTCAGACACAAGACTTAATTACAATTACAAGAACATCACATGGTGCATCTGTGAATGATCAAGTTTTAGCTGATTTTACAGGTGGAACTGCCTCTGATGGTTTTTTAAAAGTTGCATCTGTTACTAATGCAAATGTATTTGTAGCTGAAGCTGTTCGTGTATTGGCAGAATATGAAGTTGTAGATGCTTCTACAGGAGAAATAAGATTTATTACAACAGGAGATCATGGGGGATTAGTTGCAAATGACACTGTAAATTTAAGAGTTTTAACTGGTAATCTTACAAGTGGAGATTATACAGTCGGATCCACTTTGCCATTAGGCACTGTCCAAATAACAACTTCATCGAACAATTCTATTACATCTGGAACTCTTGAATTTATAAAAGTAAAAGATAGTTCTGGAAATAATGTTACAACAAGTGGAAGCTGCAACATATCAAGTGCTTTTAGTCCTTTTAATATTTTTGCAAATGGTGAATATTCAGCAAGAGGTTTTAGGTTTAGAGCGGAATTATTTTCTGATGATCAGGATGAAAACATAGAAATTGATGAGCTAGGATATACAGCAAGTATGAAAAGACGTACTGAAACTGTTAATACTGCTATAGCAAGTCAGTGTTTAACAAACAATTCAGCCAAGACAGTGACTTTTGGTAATTCATTTTTTACAGGCACAAGTGCAATAAATTCTTCAACTACTGCATTTTTACCAACCATAGGAATAACTTTAGAAGGTGCTGTTTCTGGAGATTATTTTAAAATTACTTCAGTAACAGGTACACAGTTTGTCATAGAAACAAGGGACAGTGGTAATAACTTTAAGGATTTAAGTTTTAAATATACCGCTGTTGGATTTGGTAAAGGTGTATAAATTCAATAAATAGGCTATTCTATAATTAAATTTACGCAGACAAATGACTAATCAAAATGATTTTGTAATTGATAATGGAACAGGACTTGCTGTAAGAACTGATATACAAGATGCTCTGCAAGCTTTAGCTGGAAACAGTAGCGGTAACTCAGAACCTTCTGTTAAATATGCGTATCAATGGTGGGCTGATACAAACGCAGCAGTAATGAAGTTGAGGAACTCAAGTAATGATGGATGGATAGAATTATTTCAACTAGATGGCACTTTAACTCTTGAAGATGGCTCAAATTCTGCTCCAGCACTAGCGTTTCGTGACGACCTCGACACAGGAGTCTACAGTGCAGCAGCTAATACTTTTAATATTGCTACTGGTGGTGTAGACAGATTAAAACTTGATAATTCAAGTACTGTATTTAATGAAGGAGGTAATGATATTGATTTTAAAATTGAAGGAGATAATGTAAACCCTTTGTTTTATTTAGATGCTGGCAATGATCGAATTGGTATAGGTACATCAACTCCTACAGGTAAATTTTCAATTCATAATACTGATGATGCCAATGTTAATGCTTTAGAAATTTATAATGACAACGGTAATTTAACAGGTGCTTTTTCTCAAAGCACTGCTGGTGATGGAACTATATCATCACAGACAAATGCTGGAACAACAAATGTCTTAATTCGTTCAAATGGTAATAGTTATTTTAATGGTGGCTTTACAGGTTTTGGTCAAACTTCACCAGACCATGTTGTAGATATTAAATCTATGGGTGCTTCAACACCTCTACAAGTTGATAATCAAAACTCTGCCGCTGTATATATCCATTTAGTTAATACTGGCACTTCTGGTACTTTTCTCGGCAGTGAAGTCGTTTCATCTAACCCTGCTGCACAGCAGCGTAATATGTCTTTTTATGTTGGAAATAGTTCTGACTCAGCTACAAGATTTATGAAACTTCATTCAGAAGGTATAGAACTTGAAAGCACTGCAACACAAATAAGAGGCCAAAATGGATTAACACTTAACTTTAGTGCAAACTCAAATGCGAGTGGTATGGATGGTGAATCTCTCGATGATTTCGAGGAGGGAACTTTTACACCAACAATTACTAGTGGAATGGATAACCCTACTTTCAGTAGGGCAAAAGGAAGTTATGTAAAAATTGGTAGGCAAGTATTATATCAATACCACGTAATTGTTACTGGTGGTACACTCAATGGTAGTCATTTAATATTTGGAGGTTTACCATTTACTTCAAGAAATGACGCTAATCAGGCTTATGGGGGTGCGTGGCTAAATTATCAAGGTAATACTTTTGTTAAAGGTGAAGAAATTTCTTTTCATACTGGTCTTAATGAAACTGGTTTTAAATGCTATAAACAAGATGGAACTAATTTAAATGGAACTGATAGTGCAGTAAATGATATAACATCTGAAATACTTTGGTGTGGTCAATATATTGTTTAGACCGAGCTACGTCTATAAACTAAGCCTAAACCTGTTTTAATCGGAGATTAATCCTAATGGCACTCACAGAGTCAATCGAATACGACAAAACTGAAATTGTTGGCCCTTATAAAGC
>LULO01000384.1_pt1 | contig 12365 bp, 22 predicted proteins | sample 728121 | NCBI WGS metagenome assembly LULO01 (sample SAMN03860287, study PRJNA289734) | marine metagenome | biome: seawater column; feature: ocean; material: water; isolation source: Red Sea water column Station 149 - depth 50m | place: Saudi Arabia: Red Sea | collected 2011-10-15 | depth 50 m | reverse complement strand
TTATTTATCATTGTCCCAACAGTTGATACTGTGGTAGAAGGGTCTGTTGAAGTTCCAAGACTAACTAAACTTTCTGTTGTACTTGCATCTCCAGTAACCATCATATAATGTGTACCAGCAGTAACAGAGCCAGATGCATCAATATTAAATATTAATTGATTTGTGTTAATTGGAGCTGTTGCTAAAGTAGTACTTGTATTATTAATTGTAAGCTTTGCATTCCCACTATTATCTTTAACTATAAAAGAACCAGATGCTCCTAAATTTATTGTACTTGAAGTTGTTCCAATTTGCAAACAAGATTCATTACCTAGTCCATCCTCAAGTGTTCTTTGTGTCCCTCCAGCAATTCCAGAATTAGAATTATCTACAGCTATCAAATCTCCATATTTTTCTTCTATTTTTTTATCAGTTAAACTCATTTATTCTCCTAACTTATATCCATTGTTATCGTGCTATGTATGTAAAAACTCGAGCCATCAGAACCATTTGTTCTTCTTACAGTAACAAACATAAAATCTCCTTGTGTAACTGATGTTGCATTAAATGATGTTGTTTCTTTATGTAAAAATGCAGATGCTGAGTCAAAAGTAAATGTCATTAATCCTAAATTATCCATAGTTACATTTGTTGTGCTAGATAATACTGTGTCTAATGTTGGCTTATCTATTTTCCATACTCCAACCTCTACAACTGAATCTGCTGATGCTCCCGATGAATCTATATGAGCCATGAATTTTGTAATAGTTCCCGAATATGGTATTCTTCTACCACCATATCTTATTGTTCTCCACATATCTTCACCAGTTGTATCGTTATAGTCATCAATATTAGAGTCAATAATATTAGTTACACCAAACTCATCGTGATGTGTAGCAACATAAAATTTATTTAATGATGCCAAATTCGCAGAATAATAATACCAATCCATGAAAGTTTTTGCACCACCTCCACCACTAGCTAAAGATGAACCATTAGTTATTTGTACATCGTTACCGGCATCATTTGTAAAATATAAATTATTAGGTGTATCATTTTTAACCCATATTTGACCATATGCCGCTGTATCAGCTACGGCAGATGCTGATTCTTTTACCTTTAAAGGCAATGATGATTTTATTTCATCATCCTTGATATAGATTAAATCAGTATCGTCTTTTGAAATAACTATGTCATCGCCATCTCCATAAATTTTATCTAAATCATCTTCATTAAAAAGGATACCATGTTGGTCTGGAAATCTGATACCCTCGGCTTGTACTTTACATAATTCTGTAGTATTATCTTTAAATGTAATATTTCCGCCATCAGCATTCAGTTCAATATTTGAACCAGAATCTATTTCCAATGAACCACTTGTAACTATTTTATCTAAACTACTTATAGTTAAATCTCCACTAGAATATGTTACATCTGATAAATCATTTAATGAAGATGCTCCTCCAGCAGATGCTACAGCATCATCAACATATAATTTATTTACTAACTCATTATCTTCTTGAGGTATCCCGTCAGTATTATTAGAGGGAGAATATAGAACTTTTCCATTATCAATTTGAATATTTAAAGGCTCATCATCTACTTTAAGATTCTTAATGTCTCCATATCCATCAGCAATAACAGAGCTTTCAGCTAAAGAATCTAATTGAGCATCTATAGCCTTGTCTCTTTTAGACTTTTTCCCTCTAATTCTTGATAGATTATCATATGTTTTTTTACTATAGGGCATTACTTTTTAAGAATAGTTGCTCTTGCAACATCTTCTACCGCTTCCCATATTGCTTCAAATATTTTTTGTTCAGTCTTTTCATTTAGAATAGGAATATTGACATTATCATTTACTTTTTTTACAAATTTTTCTTTAGCATCTTCGCTAAACAATCTTTTCTCAATTTCTTCTTCTACTATTTTAGCTATTACATCCTTCATGTTATCTCCTTAGTTTTGTCATTATGTTTTGTAGTGTGTTAAAACTACCTTGTAGTCTTGCTAATTCTTTATGTAGCTCGGGGAAAGTGTCAGTTTGTAGAGCCTTCTGTTGGTCTATTAACTTTATCATAATACTTTCCATTCTATTCTGAGACTCTTCCATCTCTTGCATCAAAGTTTCTTGTATCCATTTATTCTGTTTCTGGACATAAAAACCAAGAGCTACAACCATTATTACTGGAAGACCAAACTTTTCTATAAGTTCAAATATCTCCACTATCTATTTCTCTTTTTTTCTTCTTCTCTATACCATTTATACATTGATGCAAAATATATAGAAAAAATAATTAAAGCACAAAATATAGTAATACCAGTAATCATCCTTTTATAATCTCCCCCCATAGACAAGTTTCGCCATCTATTATTTGAATTATATGCACAGTAAAGTAACCATTCTTGAAGAAGTCTACAATAGCAAATGCATGTGCCCAGTTAATTCTTCTATTAGCTAACCATTCATTACTACCCGGACCCATATCTTTTAGACATCCAATAGACCAAGCAGATTTAGGACCATCCATGTGTGTAGCACTCATTTGTTGTAGGTCATGCCAATGTCCATACATTACATTGCATCCTAACTTTCTTAAATGATTTGCTGTGTGATACTGACCACCATATTGATGTCCATGATAAAAGTATAGCTTACCTATCTTTAGATGCATACCAAATGGATAATAAGTATAACCTCTACCTTTTAAGTCTACAGCATTTTCAAATCTATATTGTGGAACATAAGGATGCTCGTCTACAAACATATTGAGCCAGTTATCGTGATTTCCCTCTGTGATGTATTTCTCAGTACAATTGACTTTATCTAAAGACTCGTCAATCTGGTCCATTCCATCATTAACTCCTTTAACATCTTCTTCTAATTCTGGTATCATCATTTCTAAAGGCGGTTTCTTTTTTCTTTTGTATTTCCAAGCTGAAAAATTATTCCATTCCCCAACATCTCCTAGGTCTACATATATACTTGGTTTTACAATCTCAATAGTTTTCTTTAGAACGTTTATAGCTGGTTGGTCGTGCAGAGGGAAATGTTTATCTGGAGTCACGATAGCTCTATTAACGATACCTTTTTTCAAATTAGTCTCCTTTTATGAACAGAGCCAGTAATGCAGAAAATATAATGCTGAAGATACCACCGATACCTTTAGCAGTAGCCAAATCATTTTCTGTTTTGCGAACCCTTCCATTAATTTTGTCAAGCTTGATTTCATTGTTATCCACCTTTTCTTTTATGTATTTAAGATGAGCAAGTATTTCATTGTACTGATTACTCACCATATTCTAATACCTTATTGCTTAATGACATTGCTCTTGATGGAGTTTGTTCTTTTGCCCACTTAGAATCTAGCATTTCATTGGATGCATTGCTATAGTCTTTGTTGGCTAAATAGCCAATTGTTTTCTTAAATTTAGAAAATCCAGATATACCTAACTGATAACACATCTCAACTACCACTTCCTTAACACCATCTTCTGCATCATCAAACCAATCGTATTTTTCAGTTAACGTTTTAATTATTTCTTGTACTTTTTCTAATAAAATTAGGTTACAGATTTCTTCGGATAATTCTAAATCCTTTATAGCAAATCCATAACCTATTGTATCAAAACCTAAATGGTCTTTATAGACCTTTTCTCTGTATCCCTCGTGTTTCTTTATACTATCTATTAATCCTTTCATCGCTTCTCCTAGGTAAAGAAAGGGGAGGACATCGCCTCCCCGTTCTATTTAATCAAGTCACTCAATGTTAATCAGTTATGATTATGCTTGTGATGCTACACCATTTTGAGTCAATGAGAAGCAAGTTCTTCTAGTAGTTGAGTTTAATAGATGAACTCCATAAATCATATCTGAAACCATTTTATGAGCGATGTAATCCATATCATATTCTGCTACAGCTGTTGGTCTTTTGCTATAAGCGATATGAAGAGCATCTTTATGAATAACGTATCCACCAATACCATCATCAGAACAATCATTTGCCGCATTCAATGATGTATTAGTATCTGGTGTTTGTGTTCCAGAAATTTGTGGACAATGAATAACATTCATTCCCATAAATGTTCCAACAGTCCCAGCTGGAAGACTTACGTTATTAACTGCTGATGACTGTATAAAGTTATCTACTTGAAATAGATTTGAGAACATTGTGTTTCCAAGAACAAGTGTACAGTCCTCTGGAATTACATTATTAGCAAGTAAAACTTTATAAATTGCTGAAAAATCATCCTTAGCAATTATACTATCAGTACCAGACAATTCAATAACATTTAAATTAGTTTGACATAGATTCTGAAGATGTGACTCTATTCTTAGAGCTAACTTATAACCCATTGAATCTGCATACTTGCTTAGTAACTCGTATGAAGATTGAACTTTTGCCATATCATCTACCATAGCTGATGTGTAGAAATGTTCAGTAATTTCAAAAGTTTGCTCAACTTCTGTGTTAGTTTGGTAGTCAACTGCTGAACCTTGAGTTTTTCGACCCGCATCTGCTACATCTGCATATGTAGGAATGTGAATTTTATCTCCACCTCCTCCAACAAGTGATGATAAGTCGTTTGCTAATGCTCCAAGAACCAACTTCTGGTCGAATGAAGCTTTGATTGCATCTGACCATATCTCGGGAATAAATACATCTAATTCCGATTTTAGATACTGGTCGTCTGCTGGGATATTACTTGTGGTAGCCATTTAAGGACCTCCTTATAATTATTTTTTATTATAACGAGCTAAAACATCTGTCCAATTTTCTTTAATAAGTTTTTGCTCCGCCTCAAAAGGGTTACCTTTAGGAAGATTATCTTCTTTTAAAGACCTAACAGCTCCGGGAGCTGGATTAGGGTTGGATGGTTTAGCTTGATGTAATTTGTTTACCATAAATTCCAATTGCTCTAAATTGAGCTTACTAAATTGCTCTTTATCTTCTTCTGGAACTTGAGACATCAATGATTCTCTCTTACTTGCCTCATAGGCTTCCCATCTTTCTTTAAAAGGTGCGAGAGTTTCTACTTGTGCCTTTAGCTCTTCTGACAGAGACTCGAATTGCTTCTGCTCTTCCATAGTCTTCATCTTAGCATCTTCTTTTTCCTTATTAAACTGAGACACCAGAGCTTCTGATTCTTGTGCTCTTTTTCTTAGTTTTTTAGAATTAGCGACTTCCGATTCGTATAAAGATTTAAAATCAGTTGTTTCTGCTGAAACATTCTGCTGGTCTATCTGACCTTGTTCTACAGTTTCTGTAGTACTACTTGAGTCCTTCTGAACTTCCATTGGATTTCTCCCTTTTATTTTATGTAGCAAAAATAAGAAACATTATGCATATAAGTCAATAATTAAGAAATACCCATAAGAGTTATTTCTGAGACCTCCATTTCATCACACATCTCTTCATAGACACTAGAGAAAATATAAATATCGTCTACATTTTTTTCAATTTGAATCTCTTTTTCTATCTTAGCCAACTTTTCTGATGCTTGATATATCTCTTCAGCAATAGTGGTAAGTAATCTCATAGCTTTTTGATATTGTTTATCAGTCATATTTTCTCCTTATAGATTTAATTCTTTAAAATTACAATCAATCTTATCAATCTCTTTTTCAAGCTCTTTTTCTAATCTATCAATTTCTTTGTTAAGATTAGGAACTGATAATGCTCTGTTTTTCCCCAAAGTAGTAGAACGACCCGTTTTATAATAATCTTCAATTTCTGCTTTACTTGGTAAAAACTTATAGACAGTTCCTTTTCTAGTATTTCCAGATAAATGCAATTTACCATACTTTGGAATCAATCTCATGTCTGGTCCTTTATGAAGACCTAATGTAAGATTATCTAATTTAATATCAAATGAGCCTTTATCCATTGCAGATATTGATTTGTTTCTCAAATCTTTGTGATTCTTATGAGTCTTGTCTCCTTCTAAAATCTTAGCACCTTCTTTATTTCTTTGTTTTCTATATTCAGATTTAGGTCTTTCTAGGAAACTCCACTTGTTTCCATTGATGTAATTCTGTTGATTATCAAATCCTTTCTCAACAGCTCCTTCAATCTCAGAACGAATTTGAAAAAATAAATCCTCAACTTCTATAAAAAAGTTTTCAATAGCTTTCTGAATGTCCTCAGAAAACTCAGAGAGATTTTGATTATTGAATTTTAAATTATTCTTGGCTCTCGACTTGACTGACATTCTGAACTCCTACTTGATTTTTAGCGATTCGACTTGCCGCTTCAGCTTCGGTCATATCTTTATCTTCCCTCATAATAATATCTTCAGTTGATATGATTCCTTTTTCTAAATCAAAATTGTCTCTCAAGATTTGCTCTTGAACAGACTTAGGATATTCAGCTTGTAAGAACTTAACCTTAAAATCTTCTGGAAGTGAAATCCCATTTGCTTCGGCTATCGCTCTTTCTATCATGTAAAGCTCATGCTCATATTCTCGGTATGATTCAATATCATCTTTATGCTGTTCCATTCTCTCATAGTCTTTGACTATTAATGCAAGACCAGATGATGGTCTATCAGCATTCTCCTCAAAATAAACTTGCATATGATTATTCTGAGCAACTAATGATATTTGAAATTTTAATACTTCTATAACTTTCTCTAAATCTCCAGCCGGTGATGCAATTCCAAAATTAGCACCCTCTGGTAAATTGATTATTGTATCAGACCCACCTCTTGTGATTGCTGTATCTTCATATACTCCAGTAGCAAATGGCTGTCCAAACATTTGGAAACGTAATCCAAGTTGCATTTCTGTCATTGTAATGTTTACATGTTCATTACAATTTATTATATCACAAGCACCTTCTACGAAAAAATTATCTAGTTGAGTTTGTTTGTGTGTAAATAGAAATGGCAATACACCATAAGGATTTTCTTGTTCAGAAACAATATTACCATCGCTATCGTATTGTGCAACAACCTCTTTATCGTAATACATAAAATCTAATTCGTTCACGTCACTAACATCATCATAAGAAGTTAGCAATGGATATAAAACAGCTTCTGGTTTCATCGCATCCATTTCTTCAAAAAACAAATCGAAATAATAGATAGGCTTGTAGTTGAACATCTGACGAACCTCATCATATGTCACGAGCGTAGCGAGTGACCCGACCAGATTAGTCATTCTCTCAACGTGCTTTAATCTAGAATCTTTATGTTTTGTGAGTGTATCGTAAACTTCTGAAACTTGTCTCTCAGCTCCTAGTGTGTAAACTCTGGACATTTTATCAATAAACTTTCTTGTAATATTAGCAGAGTACATAGGAACTTCTCTAAAAGCATCAATATTGAAGTATCTATCAATGTACTGCTCTGTGTTTCCTCCACCATAATAGTCGAGATATTTCATTATTTGTCTACGTCTGGCTTTAGATGCATTAAGTTTGTATTCTTGTAGTGCTTGTTTAATTAAAGTCTTAGCTAAACTCATAAAATGTCCTTTTATCTGCTTACAAAGTTAATACTATTTTGTCTAATTGGAAAGCGGTTTAAGAAAAAATACCTTAAAGCATCACATCCATGGTCGTGCAATCCGTCTTTAATCGGTTCATTTTTTAATTTTTTACCCTCAACATGCTCTGGAAATCTATAATTCTCTAAATCTTCTGCAAGAGCTATGCATTTTTGGTCTAAATGTAAAAATCTCTCGCCTTCAGCATTTTCTATAAAACTTCTAACTAATGTGATACCAGTCTCTAGCTTACGACTTATCTTATCTCGCACAGAATGGACTCTAATACCGTATTTTCGGAAGATTTCCATATCTCCTAACCCAGTACTACTCTGGACATTTTTTCCCGCTGGGTCGCCGAAATACTTATCTACACGATAGTTTTTAGCCTTAACCATTTGAGCTAACTTGTCAGTTTTAATATTTCTTTGATGATTTATCTCATCAATGACGTAAATGTGGTCTTTTCCATCTACAATACTGGTTTGAAACCACAAAACACTAGGCATTCGGTATCCAAAGTCAATTGAGCAGTAAGTTGGAAGAGCTGGGTCGTATGGAAACTCTCCAATGTCTTTATCACGGTCAAATGGGTAGACTCTACCAGCTAATGCACAGAATTTAGCTCCATATTCTTGTTCAAACACCTCAATCGGCATATTTCTACGAGCTTCTAGTAAATCTTCGTCTTTTTCTCCATCTGGGTAGGCATATTGGTTCTCCCAAGAGGGAGAATTGATAGATTCCCACATTTTATCCTTAAATCCTCGTAAATACAAGTCATAAATCCAGTTATAACCTTGAGGAGTCGTAATAAACAGAGCTTTTCCCTTTCTGTCAGACAAAGTAGGTCGTAAATACATATTCCAGACCTTTTCTTTGATTTTAGCACACTCATCGATGATTAAATAGTCCAAACCTTCTCCAACAAGGCTGTCTGGCTTGTCAGCAGACTTACCTTCAATGGTAGAACCCCACTCAAACTCGATATATTGCTGTTTAAACGATGCTCTAGTCGTTGGCATCTGCTTTTCGACCACTAATTTGTGCCAAACCTCTCTAAAAACCTTTTCACTACCGTCATATGTCGGTGCAACCACCCAAACTCTCTTTTTTGGCTGTGTAACAACAATCGCCGCCTCTTGAGATGCCGAAATAGACTTACCCCAACGTCTACCGCAGATAGCAACAGTAAATCTAGCATCTTTTTTCTTAGGATAATGTAATTTTAATTGACCTTCATGCGGTTTGTAATCACAAAAATCAAAAAATTTTTTTTTATAATCAAAAGTATCCAAATTAATTACCTAAATATATACCCCCTAAAGGGGTATATATATTTTGAGTTAATTTATTCAATTTTGCCATACGTTTTTTCAATGTATTTGATTAATCTGTCAAGTATTGTTGATTTCTTTTTCTTTTTCAAGCTCTTCAAGCTTTCGTAACCATTCCTTTCGTGCTCCTTTAGGCTGTCGACCATTAGGTAATAAGTCTAAACCAACCGCTTTAGCTCGTTTCCTTAGCTGATAAGCATTCTTTTGATATTGTTGTTTCTTTAATCTTTCTTTCTCGTGCTTTAAAATGTTAACTACTCTGCCTTTTTCTTCTTTCTCTCTTTTTCTAGGATAATCATTAGATTCATTTCTTTCTGGCAAATTATCATAAACTTGCTCTAACTCCGGAGCAATACTACCAATTTCCTCTGATTCTACCTCAGTAACATCAACAAACTCAGTATTCTGAGCTTTCATAAACTTTTCCCATGGAGAATCTATTTCTATCTTCAGTTTATTCTCAAGCTTTCCATAATGCTCAAGAATTAACCTACCCGCTTGTACGTTACCTTCCTTAGCCTCACGAATCATAGAATGAATCACTTGTGGCAACTCAACACCACTAACTTCCATATATTTATCGTAAATAGTATTGACAAAATTAGGGTCTTTCATCCATGCAACAATCGTAGGTTTAGCTACACCACATATATTAGCAAGTTCTTGATAAGATAGATTAGGATTTAAACTGTATGCCTCAATACACAATACTTGTTTAGGCTTGAATTTAGTTAAATTCGACATGCAATAAAGTACTCAAGTTTCAAGTTCTTTTCAACATATTTATTTCTTCAAGTTCTTTGAACCACATTGACAGTCGGAGGAGTATACGCAAATGGTTTGCATTTTTCCCCAACCCGTCGTAATTTACAGGAGTAACAGAGAGATAAAGTTACTAAGAGAAACCGTAAACAAGAGAACAAAACAAGAAAGAGAGAAAATAAAATGGAAAATCAAGTAACAAGTACACAATGGAACAACAGCTATACTAACATGGTTAAATGTGGAGTAGTCTTAGAAGCAGACAGAGCAAACCACTTCAAGAAGGCAGTATCTAAAGGGAAGATTAAGCTAGGTAGAGGAGCTTACACACAAGCTCAACACTACCTCTCTATTAAATTTGAGGAGTTCAAAAAAGAAGCATATCAAGCAATTAAAGAGCAAAAACTTGATGGCTTTAAAAATGGAGAAGTCTTGAATTTAGCTGGAGACATTGTGAGACCATCTCTAAATATGAAAGCAGAGAAAAAGTAAATAAAATCAAAAAAAGCTCTCTGGAGTTTGAGACCTCTGGAGAGCTACAACCTAGGAGACTGAGACGATGAAACTAACAAAACGTGAAGAAAAAATTATAAAAGAGATTATGAGACAAAGCCGACTTAGTTATAAAGACCAAGTTGGATTAAGAGAGTTATTAGTAGGAGGTTATAAGAATGACTACACAAGAAATTAAGAGATACCACCAAGAGAAGAAGGGTCATATATGGTCTCTAGTGAATCAATATAGAGAACTACAACTTAAGAGAATAAACGATGTACTGAATGGTACTTGGTATTTCTCTACAGATGACGAGAAGAGAATGAAGGATATAGTAGATACTCTGCATTCTATAGGATTCGGAAGGGAGATATAAATGAAAGTAGAATACAATAAAGAGACCCACGAACTCAGGGAGACCACCAATATATTTGGAGATAAGATAATAGCAGTTATAGCAAAGAAGAGACATTGCAGTAGTTGCTCTAGAGAGTTCAAGCCTTGGAACAGATTCTATATAATAGATGATGTAGAACCAACAATCAGACAGAAGAAAATAGTTACTACTAAAAATGAGTCAGTAGTATGTAAGCATTGCAGAGACCCGAAGTATAGAGAGTTCGTTAAATCAATACTAGGATAAATTAAGAGAGAATGTATATATCTACTATGTTCAATGAGTAGATCCAAATCCTATTAGGAAAATACATATATATAAAAAGTCGTGGAGTAGCCACGTCGCAAGATTATATTTTTTGAGTTACAGGAGAATTATTAACCAAGGAGAAAGCCGATGACTATGTATGGAAAAACAATGTTCTACACAACTGGAGTTATAGTAATTGTATCTACTCTAACTTCACTAACTACTCTTGCTCTTATAGATATAGCAGTAAGAGTTATTATATAAGGAGACAGATAATTGATACCATTTAATGTTTTTGAAGAGATGAGAAAGTTAGAAGAAATGATTGATGAAAAAGATAGGATATTAAGACAAGGTTGTAGAAGAATAGAAGAACTAGAAGAGAAAGTAAAGATATCAGCTGTATATATAATGATATCTCTACCTTACATTCTATATACAATTATCAAATAGGAGACCGAGAATATGTGTGCTAACGTAATGGCTGGAGTAGCAGTAGCAATAGTTCTAGTAATGTTTGTAATCAGAACACTTTATATAGGAGATGAGTAATATGAATAGCAAGACAACGTCAGACCACCTTACAATTATCAGAGGTTCTAACGTAGAGATAGAATTGAATTGTCCAGATGGTTGGTTTGTAGATGATATTCTTAATACTAGAATATATTGGGATAGTGAAGTTCAACTACACGAAGATATGATACAGATTATACCTCATATCTCCTCAATATGTTTAGAGTACAGAAGAGACAACTATACTATGGATGAAGAAGAAGTAAAAAATCATAGAACAATGAAGTATCTTTCTCTTGATTCATTAGCTGATACTTCACCAGATGGCTACAAGATAGAGTTCAGATACAAGTTTGGATTTGTAAACGGTGAACACGGAATGTTCAAGCCTACAAGAGTTGAGATTCATTATTTACAGCCAAGCAAGTCTAGAGATGTTAAAACGATAAGAGCAATAGTTACATTCAACTAATAGGAGACAGAGATATGTTAGAACTATCTACTGGTTCTGGTAAGATGAAAGGTATGTGTTCTCTTAACACGGATACTACTAGCAACGAGTTCTGCAAGAAGATGAGTAAGACAGATTCTATTTGTGGTAGTTGTTATTCGTGGAGACTTATGAAGTTTAGGACTAACGTAGTTCCTAGATTCAGAGAGAACTCAAGACTACTATCTACTAGATACCTTAATGCACAAGACTTTCCAAGACCAAGAGGTCTGGAGATAAGATACAATAGTCATGGAGAACTGATAAACGAGGTACACTTTGCTAATCTAGTTACTTATGCAGAGTTGTATCCACAAGTTACATTTACATTGTTTACTAAGAGAAAGGATATTGTAAAGAGATACTTTGATATTGGTAACGAGATACCAAAGAATCTTATTATGATTTACAGCAATCCTACTATTGGAGTTGTTAGAGAAAAAGTTCCAAAGTATTTTCACAAAGTATTCAATGTAGTAGATAAGAAGTATAGTAGACCAGAGCAAGTGAACTGCTTTGGTGGATGTGCTGATTGCCTCAAGTGCTACAACACATCTGATACTACTGAACAAATTGTAGAGTATATTAAATAACCAACAGATAAGGAGACACTATGTCAAACGAAGCAATGTCATACGAGAAGAAAACAC
>LULO01000571.1_pt1 | contig 12389 bp, 22 predicted proteins | sample 728121 | NCBI WGS metagenome assembly LULO01 (sample SAMN03860287, study PRJNA289734) | marine metagenome | biome: seawater column; feature: ocean; material: water; isolation source: Red Sea water column Station 149 - depth 50m | place: Saudi Arabia: Red Sea | collected 2011-10-15 | depth 50 m | reverse complement strand
CTCTGATAGTCTGTCTTAGCATTCCTGCGCCTCTTAAATCGAAGGCGTTGATTTTTTCCTTTAGCCATTATTCCTCAACTCCTAGTGAAATTCCACTCAATTCAATATTCCTCTTCATATCTGCAATAGAACGGTATGAGCCGCCTTTTGCTTTTCTATAATAAAATCTGTATTCTGATGGATTTAGAGCTCCATCTGATCTTAATTCCTTAAGTGATTTTCTTTGAGCTCTTATCCTAGACATCCATCTGTTCTTTTTTGGAGTTCTGGAATTAGAGCTTCCTTTTCTCGAGCCCGGGCCTTTTCTACGACCTTTAGATTTCTGAATCTTAATTTTTCTGGCCCTAGAACGACTAGTGCCCACAATAGGTTTGGCCTTGATTACTCCATCTTCAATTAATTGTCTAATATCATTCTTTTGAACTGCATTAGTAACCTCATCTAAGTAATCTGGATCAATCCAAACTCTATGAATGCCGACATCCCTACCTTCCTTTCTAGAAAGGATTTTTGCAGCCATCTTTTTCTGGTTTGTAATCATCATTGTAAATCGCCCTTCCTTTCCATTCTTCTTCTATTCAGAATTCGTAATCCTAAGTTATCTGCTCTGTCGTGAATCCTAAATCTTTTTCTATTTCCTACTTTAGATCCAATCCTAACTGCCTGCCTCTCAGGATCTAGTCCATCTAATTCAAATTCATTATGAACTAAAATTTCCTCAAATCCTGACGGATGAAGTCCTCTAGCTGAAGCTATTTTTCCATATCCAACTCTAGCCATAGGGGATCTATATTTCCTATTCTTTCTCATTTTTGAGTCATTACCTTTGGGCTTTCTGTATCCTGTTTTAGAAAGTCTCCGATATCTGAACCACTCTTGTCTTCTAAATTTGGGTTGCTTTTTACTCTGAAATTTCCTTACAGAGAGAGCATCAAGTGTTACATCATCCAATATAGGTTTCTGCTTCGAAGTATGGAAATCATCCCATTCTTCGAATTCTTCGTCTTCATAATCATCATCATATTCATCTTCGCTGTAATCTTCATCAGAATTATCTTCATCTTGAGTAGATTCTTCATCGGTATTTTCTTCATCTTGGCTAGATTCTTCTTCGGTGGATTTAGTTATTTCTTTTTCTGATTCAAGCAATCTTTGGACCAATTCAGCTTTCTTACCTGAAACTTTGAGATTTCTTTCTTTCAAGATTTCCTTTAATTCTTTGAGTGTTAAATCTTCATAATTCATTTTCTCACCTCATACTCCCTTGGAAACGATATAAATTCCATCTTGGAATACTCGTGGATCTCTCTTTTTTACCTTACATGCTAGTTCTATATTTGCTGCAGTTTGGCCAACCTTTTCTCTGTCTGCCCCTGTGACTATTACATCCGATTTATTTTCAATTCTTACTTCTACTTCTGATGGAGTCCATGGTAAATTGGCCCTACGAGGGACTTTTTCTCCTAACATATTTGTGATGATGAAAGCATTTCCTTCGACCTTTAATGTCATGGGAAAATGACTGAATACAGCCTTTAACCTATATTCAAAACCGTTTTCTATTCCTTCAATCATATTTCTAATATGAGCTGCCCATGTTCCAGCTAGTGCTTTTTCGGATCGGCGCGGAAGCGGACAGAATACTTTTAGCATATTATTTTCATGGGAAACTACTAATTTGTTGTGATAAAATTCTCTTGAAAGGGATTTTCCATCTTTGGAAATAGTTACTATTGGCCCGTCTAGACTAATATTTACGTCATCTGGAATAGAGATATCATGTGAAATCTTATCTAATTTTGGCATATTCATTCCTCCTAGAAAACATAGGCAAGTAAGCGCCCACCAACTCTCTCCTTCTTTGCATCGAAGTGATTCATAATGCCTTGATTGGTTGTTAAAATTAGTAATCCAAAATCCCTAGCTGGCAGGTATCTAGATTCCCACTTATCAAAATCTAATCTCTTGACTGAATGGCGTGGTTTTATAACTCCACATCTGTTTATAGCCCCAATTAGTTCTATTCTGAATGCACCGCCTCTTCCATCGGATAATTGTTCATACTCTCCAATGTATCCAGATGACTGCATTATGTCCAGCATACTTGAAAGTAATTTACTAGCTGGCCTAACTGTAACTTCATATTTTCCAGCGGTTTCTGCATTGTATATCGTTGTAAAAGCATCATTTAATGGGTCAAACTGCATATTAATCACCTCATGAATATTTCTTAAATCCTATATCTGGAGCTACATCTCTGAAACATTGCCTACAAAGACGTAAACCATGACGTCTAATCATTCCTCTTCTGCGTCCGCATCTTCTGCATCCACTTGTCCTTCCAATACTCTCTCCGTGATCTCTAGCCATTGCTCAGTCCTCCACTATATTTAGTCCAAATTTATCAACGAACCATTCTTTTGATTCATCCCTACCAATCATATGAGATTTAGGAATTCTTGATTTGTTTCTTCTTTTTCTTGAAACTCGATGGCCTGGCCTTTCTAAAACAACATTAATATCCATTCCAAAAATTCCTATATCTGGATCATACTTTTGATTAGGAAAATCTGTATAATCAGAAATACCAAAGGATAGGTTACCTTGTGCATCAAAACTATACTCTGGAAGTATGCTCTCTCTAACCCAAAATGCATCTTTTAGGAATGAATTTACCATTTCTTCATTCCTCAATGTAACTAGTTCCTAAATCTCTATTTGTCTTCTTTGATAATGTCCTAACTGGCTTCATTCCTGTAAGTACTTCCAAAACTTGTTCTGCTAGTTGAAGTCTCCTTCCGCCTTCCCCAACACCTATATTCACAGTCACCTTAGTAATTCTAGGAACCATCATAGGATTCAGATTTTCACTCATGATTCAGCCTCCTTTGGAATATATGACTCCTTGTCGATTACGAATACATAATCCGATATTGTTCCAAAATCCTCAAATAGAGTCTCATTGGGTTTAGATGATCTCTTAATATCTAGACTGCCTATTACTGCGATCTCTCCGATATGGCTGCCTCCAGTTAGGAATGCCAATGATCCTTCTTTATTTTGCAAATGCTTGGTAATTTTCTGATCGGGTAATGAAATAATTACTGAATCTCCAACATTATATTTTGAGGGATCAGATTCAATAATATTTCTTCCATCGTGCAAATTTATTTGAGTTTCTCCGCCTTTAATAGTAGTTTTACCTATAATTTTACAAATTTTTGTAGATGCTTCTTTTTTAGAAATTAATCTGTATCTTAGTTTTCCATTGGTATCAATTACACAACGATAATTGTTATTTCCAACTGTTAAAACATCCATTAGCCCCACTCCTCTGGAGCGATTTGTCTCTACTTTACCATCAACTAAGACCTTTCTGGAATGTAGAATTCTTTTTGCCTCTCTCATATTATGGGCAACTTCAAGGATATCTCTTAGTAAGATGCCAAGAGGCATACACATTTCTAATGGGTGTCCAGCTGGATTTGGCTTCTGAGCCCAAATATTAGTTTTCCTCGTCAAAGGCCAGCTTCTGGGCATCATTAATCTTTTAATATGGCTTCTACTCATCTGAAGAACCTCCTTTTGAGCGTTTTATTAGTTTTTGAATTCTGACTGGATCACCTTCGAATAGCTTTGTTACTATTACATTAGAGGGGTTTACCGGTACTGCTTCTTCCTTTCCATCTGCAGTATTCTGAGTTAATCCATCAACGAAAATATTCCCAGTTCCTGAATCAACACTTGCGATTTTGGCTTTAATTCCGGCTCTACCTCTAGACTGCCCAAGTCTCTTTCCTCGGGAATCGGATTTTATGCTATTTGGGTGACTGAAATCACCCCTCAAAAGTTCAACTTCATCGCCCACTCTGACAGTAACTGTTCTGATGTGCTTCAAATCGGGATCATCGGAAACTAATCTGGATCTCATTCTCTTTCTTCTAATGTGAATAGGTGCTTTCTGTTGTGATAATCGCTGCTTTCCTGATTTTTTACTCTTCATTTTTACACCTCTTTTCATACAATCTGTTTTGCAGTAGCTGCAATCCTAGGCCATCTCTCAGCTGCTTCCCTACTTACTGGCCCTTTGATATCAGAACCCTGAACCTCTCCTCTTTCATTTGTTATTACACAGGCATTATCTTCAAACTGGACCCATGTTCCATCTACTCTCCTAAAAGGGCGAGCCTGTCTGACGATTACAGCATTGAATATTTGGCGTCGAGTTTCGGGAGTACCTCTGCGAACTGTGACGCGAATCATATCTCCAACTCCTGCTGAAGGATATCTTCTAGCAACCCCTCCTTTCTTCAAAACAGTAATCAATTGTACAACTTTTGCGCCAGTATTATCTACACATTCTAGCTTTGCTTGAGTAGGTAAACCGGATGTCACTCTTCCTGCAATCCCCTTCATTCTCCATCCTCCTTCTCTATAACGCAGAATTTTACCGTCTTTGAAAGGGGGCGACATTCCATGATTTTTACTCTGTCTCCTAATTTTATTTCCCCTATACAACTTGGCAAATGAGCAGAAAATCTTCTCGTTCTCTTTTCATAGCGCTCGAATTTTTTCAAGTACCTAGTTGTTGCACGTTCTACAACTATTGAACTATCCATTCCTAGGGTAGCTACAATACCTTCGATAATTTGCCCTCTTACCCTTAAAGTTCCGTAAAATGGGCAGTTTTTATTACCATCCCATTCTCCTTCTGGGGCCTTTACATCAATTCCAATATCTCTCATTTCAATCCATCCTGTATCTTCTATTGATTCGATTTTCCGGCTTTTGAGTTACATTCTTTCCATCTATATCATGATTTTCAATTTTTATTTTGACCACATCTTTAGCTACAGTAATCCTGCGATTTTGTGACTTAATCACCAAGGTCCTACTTGTTTCATCTAGAATTATTCCACTGATTCCCTTAAGGGATGGGTCAGGAGATTCAAGAATTTCTACATTCTTAGAAATCCAAGGCATTTGTAAAATTGATTTCATCATCTTACCTCCACTTGGAATCCATTCTGCTCTAGTACCTTTGCGGCTTTCTTCTTGTGATCTCCTTGAAGTTCAATAGTACGACCTTTAACAGTTCCTCCGCTCGCGCAAGAACCTTTGAGAATCTTCGCTAATTGACCAATATCTATGGCCGTATCTTCAATTCCTTCTACCATAGTTACCATCTTTCCATATCTCCTTCTTACTACTGAAATAATGGCTTTTTGCTGCTCTTTAGCAATTTCCTGACAAATACAAAGTTCATCAGGAAGTCCGCAAAGATTACAAATTCCTGCCAATATTCTAATCCTCCTTCCTTAGTGATAATTTTGTTAATACTCGCGCTATGCTCCTTCTAGTCTGCTTATATTCTCCAGCATTTGATGCGGATCCACCTAGAGCTTGCTGAGAACGAAGTTGTAACATTTCATCTCTCAATTCATTGAGAGTTTGCTCAATTTGCTCATCACTCATCTCATCGATGTCTTTTGATCTAATGTGTGTCATCACTCTTCCTCCATTGTAATTTCGGAAATTTCGGGTGGAACATACCCAGTAGATTCAACTAATTCTGGAAGACCGGATTCTGATCGTTCTAAGATTTCTATCTCGTGTGGTAATTTAGTACCTGGCCTCATAATTCTAACGGTACATCCAATCGTTCCTAATTTCTTTACTGCTGTTGAAAAACCTACATCCATAAATTGCAAGGCAGTCTCTCCGCAATACTTTATGTGTCCCTTTTGAAATTTTTCTACTCTATGGCGTGCTCCGGTAATTTTTCCACTTAATATTACGATAACACCTCGAGCGCCTGCATCCATAATATTCTGCACAGTACTATGTCCAGCTCTTCTGAAGAACCATCCCCTTTCCAGCGAGCTTGCTAATCGACTGGCCATGACTTGTGCGTTTGTTCTAGATTCTTGAATTTCTTCAACTTCTAATTGTGGATTTGGTAAATTGAAATCTTCCTGTAATCTTCTTTGTAATTCATGGATTACTTTGCCCCTTCTTCCAATTACCCTTCCAACTTGTTCGGCACTAAGAGTGACCTTGGTCCCTTCTGGAGTTCTATTGAATACTAAACCACCATAACCGGCTCTTTCTGTCTCTTTGAGGAGATATTCTCTAACTAATTGGCGTTCTACATTTCTTCCAATCATATTTCTAATTGTATTTTGCTTCAAAAAATCACCTCAAAAGTCCTCATCCTCGATATCTTCATCTTCATCACCAAAGGATTCTAGAAAAATCTCCAGATTAACTTGATAGTGATTACTTGGAGATGCTCTACCTCTGGCTCTAGGCCTCCAGTTTGTAGATACTTGACCTCTGTGAGCTGCAATGTGAGTAATGATCATATCCTCTGGGTCAATTGTATCATATCTTTGTCTAGCATTATCCATGGCACTATTGATGAGTTTGATGAATTCTTTCGATGCCTTATGGGGGAATTTTCCCGGCCCCATTTTTCCTTTTCTATGGCCGGCCATAGTGTTACCGCCTCTCCCCTTTCGTGATCTCCTCTGATAAGGGATCGCTCGCTTTTTGTCAATTACATCTTCCAAATATTGGATGGCTAACTCAGCATTCATTCCTCGAATTGCCTTGGCAATATGATAGCAATGTTTGTGATGACAATCAAGATTCACCGCGCGAGCAGTTACAAGGTTTGATCCCTCTAATAATTGAGTATAACCGCTCTGAGATTTTCCTTGAATTCTAGACATATTGTAATACCTCACTTTAATGAAACGTGCTGAGATGAACGAGTTGCACCTACTCCGGGACCTGTATGTGTTACTGATTTTCTAGTCTTGGCAAATTCTCCTAATGCATGACCTATCATGTTAGGGACAATTTCTACGTTCACAAATTGCTTACCATCATGAATTCCTATTGTTGAACCAACCATTGATGGTAGTATATACATACCTCTGCAATGAGTCTTAATGACTTTGTTTCCATTACTTTCTATTCTCTCCAATAATTTTTCGCATTCCAGACTTAGGCCCCTTGCAAGTGTCCTTTTTACTCTGGATGGCATCAATGTAGCAATACAGGGCGCATCTATGTCATCTTCTGGCGGGTAAAGAGGCATGTTCTGTAGCTCTTCCAAGCTGTATCCTCTCCATCTAAATTCTTTCTTTCTTCTTTCGGAGATCTTTGATCGTCTTTTTCTTGCCTGACGGCGCGCGACCTTAGCAGTACGAAATACACGTCTTTTTCTTGCCATTATTTCACTCCTTCTTTGAACGTCCTCTTCCGGTTCTTCTAGGTGCTATATTACCTACTTTCTTTCCTGGTGGAGCATTTCTACTAACAGAATTCGGACCATGGACTGCTTGGTGATTACCACCACCATGTGGATGATCTACTGGATTCATAGCAACTCCACTGACTGTTGGATATAATTTACCTCTTGCCTTAGCTCTGTGATGAGCTGCCCCTGCTCTCATTAGGGGTTTTTCAGTCCTTCCATGACCTCCAAGAACACCTATTGTAGCCCTACATTTTGACGAGAGTTCCTTAGTACTTCCGCTAGGCAATCTAACCCTAACATATTCTCCCATTCTAGTATCAATAATAGCAGAATTTCCTCCTGATCTAGCTATTTTTCCACCATCTCCAGGCCTTGCTTCGACATTACAAATTTGAGTGCCTTCAGGTATTTGATCTAGAGTGGTAACATTTCCGGGCTTTAATGTAACTTTTTTGCCGAATGCTAAATTTTGACCCACTGCAAGACCTTCTGGTGCAGCTAGGTGAGCGATGTTACCATCAGGGAATTTCACTTTAGCTAGAGGGGCTGTGTGTGCAGGGCTATGAACTAAGTCAATAACTTCAGCAATTTCCTCATTTACTCTTGGAATTCTATTAGCAGCTGGGAATCTATGGCTAGAGACCTTATTTTTTGGACTCGAACCTCTCCTCTGCGAACGTGTTCTCTTACCCATTTTTTCCACCTACTTAGAATGCTCCTAATTTTAGTGCTGCTTCCTCAGCATCAAACCCTTCTGATAATCTGACACTTGCATGTTTTCCAGTCCTATTAATTCGAACATTTACTTTGGATACTTTAACTTCTAACAAAAACTCTACAGCTTCTTTAATATCTTTCTTGGTTGCCTCTCTCCTTACTATGAATTCTAATCTGTTATTATTCTCTTTATGTTCTCCATCGGGATCTGCAACTCTTCTTGCATCTAGTGTTTTTTCTGTAATCCAAGGCATTATTATTACATCATAAGGATTCATAAATATCACTCCAAAGCCTCTACTGCTGCTTTAGTCCATACAGTCAATCTCCCTAGATCACCACCGGGAGCTAAATCTTCAGCACTCAAATCTTTCACTGACACAACATCAACCCCTGGAATATTACGGGCTGCTTTATTAAGTCCTAATTTTTGTTCCACCACTAATAAAATACTCTTTGGGATTCTATATTTTCTACTTCTCATTGTACCTTTTCCAGCTCTAATTTTTCTTCCCTTCTTTGATCTTTTCAGATCATCACCTAATCCTAATGCTTCCATGATAGAGACGAATTTTCTAGTTGAATATTGTGATGGAATCAACTCTAAATCATATTTCTCTTCAGAGCCATCTCTTGATTCGACATAACTGTCTATAATTATAGGGAATTGAGTATCATCTGAGAATCTGTGTCCACGCGAAGATACTAACTCAGAATTACAAGAAGCTGCAATGGCTGAATTTCTAGCCAATTTCTTTTCTTTTGAATTCATTTTTTGTGACCAGTCTTTATCCACTTTTGGTCCATGGGCCCTTCTACCGCCCCTAGTATGGGGATTTTGGGCACCTGTCCTTTGTCCTGTTTTTCTCATAATTCTAGAGACGCCCCGTCCTTTGCCCCACCACTCTACTGAATGCTTCATTCCGGGTTGAGGTGATTTTTTTCCATCGTGCTCTCTGTGTCCATATGGTTGGCGTCTATTAGCTCTAGAAGCTAGTACAGCAGCCCTAACTACATCCTCTCTAATTTCTGATTGAAACATTGGCGGCAGAGATATGGATTTACCTTTTTTTGTTTCGACAGAGTATGTCTCTGCCAAAAGTCCTGCATCCATCTCTTCTTGGATTACAGAATTTACTAAACTAATTGTGTTTGCCTTCATAATCATACTCCCTGTTTACTAGATGTACTAACATAAGTAATTTCGACCTCTCCTACTGGATCACTAGGTCGAATTGCATCTCTGAATCTTAAAAGTCTCTTTGCAGGGCCGGGAAGGCTACCTTGGATAATGATATATGGATTTGCGACTTCACCATAATGCAAAAATCCACCTGCTGGAGTTACTTCTGATTCATCTGGATTTGAAATTCTAAGTATTCTTTTATTAAGCTCAGTTCTTTTGTGATAGCCAAGCTGGCCTGCTTGGCGAATAGTCTTTCTCACATATCCAGTACCGAAGTCACCCATATTACCGCCTTGACGTCGGCGTTTGCTATTCTTGTGACTAAGTAATTTTAGACCGAATCTCTTAATTGATCCTTGCCATCCTTTACCCTTGGTAACTCCAACAACATCCACTTCCTGGCCTTGAGAAAAAACATCCTGTAAATCGATTTGGCCACCAAGCTTTTCCAAACCCCAATCTAACTTAGATGCAGTATCTCCACCTTCCAGTCCAACTTCCATTATTTCGGGGGTCTTGGTAGGGATACTTCTGACCATGTATGGTTGAGTACAAACGATTAGTCGAACCTCGACTAAATCTTGACTTTTCAGTGAGTTTATTGAATCTTCAGAGGGAGCTGTCGCCCTAGATGGAATTCTACCACCTCTTTTCGAAGGTTTCCTTCCCTCTTCTTCGTCGCGCTCTCCTTTAGTTTGATTGGCAAATCTTGGTGATAAATTGTCTGGCCCTTTTGAGGATATATCAGACCAAATTTCTCCTGCAGTCTGTAATCCGTATGGAGTAGCCTTGTATCCTCTAACAGCTAGAACTGTCATTGGAGGAGTTTCAACAATGGTGACAGCTTTTCGAATTTCTTGGCCTGCAGAAGTAGAGTTTGGATTGTTATCTCTCATCAGGATATGAGTCATTCCCGCTTTCCAGCCAGCAAATCCTTGAACTCTTATCTCAGAAGAGTTTGATGATGGCCATGTTGAAATTCTTGGAAATTGGCGAATCGATCTTTTTCTGGGACTAAAGCCCATGCTACCTCGGCGGGGTCTATGTCGGTCAGCCATGCTAATTCTCCTGTCATTACCAGTTTAGGATTTCTCCAGAACCGGGCCCTCTGCGTATGGGAAGTACCGTGACACTCAGCACGAACTTAGAGCTAAGTTCGATTTTTGGGATATAAATAGAGCCCTATGTGTCTGGTACCTCACGCTTGAGCGGCCCTGCGACCAACATAACCTATTTGAACGAATCGGGATTTTTTTTATTGCGACGTAGTCATAAATTACGTAAAACTAATGCAATGATTTTGTACCCTGACTCAGATGATACATCTATGTCGGCTTTCGTTGAGCACCCTAATTTATCTCCTAAATTTGTGCAAGCAAGAGCTTATCAGCTTATTGCGGTTGATCAAGTACTCTCTAAATCCACTTTATTGATTCTACCAACAGCAGCAGGAAAGACAGCTGTTACATGGATGGCAATAGCTCAGCGATTGTTAGAGAAACCTGGGTGGATTTTATTCATTGCTCCTACTGTAGCACTGGTGAATCAGCATATGAAAAATAGTATGCCTGTATTTAGAAATAATTTAAACTGGAATATTTTATCAATCAGTGGAAAGGAAAGTGTGGAAACTAGACAAAATTTATGGGGAACCTCTAAGGTAGTATTTGCAACTCCTCAAGTAGTTAGAAATGATGTAAAGAATGGTAGGTTGTCCCTAAAAGATTGTTGTATGCTTGTTGTAGATGAGGCCCATCATTGCGTGGGTAGCCATGCTATGAGAGAATCAGCTAGATTGTATCTTTCTCAAGCTAAAAATTCTCTTATAATAGGGACAACGGCCAGCCCCAGTTCGAGAGTTGAAAGGATTCAAGAAATATGTAACAATCTAGAAATTAAGAATATCCATTTGAGAACTCGTGAAGATAGGATGCTTAGAGACTACCTATCTGAATTGGAAATTAATGAGGTTAAAGTGGACGTACCAAATAAAATTAGGGAATTAGCGGAACCCTTCATAATCTGGCAGAAACAGATAGTGGATAAAGAAAGAAGAATAGGTAGGTATGTATATCCAGGAGAAATAGGCATGTCAGGACTAGCTAATGCGATGGATAGATCATCTAGAGCTATCAAAATGGGTGACTCACGCGCATATAGTTCTGTTTCGAATATTGCCACTGCAATGAGGTTGAATCATCTAATAAATCATTTATTGTGTCAAGGAATTACAGCTGCTGGAGAGTTTCTAGATAGGATGTTAGAAGAAAGTGAAAAAAAGAAATCTGCTAAGGAATTCTTAGATGATTATAGAGTTCGAAATTTAATAATCGAACTTTCCAACTGTGAAGAGTTTCACTCAAAGATAAGTGCAATTAGAAGAATTGTAATCGAACGACTTAGAAATGATGAGCAAGCGAAAATAATAATTTTCTCCACATTTAGAGATACGGTGAGGGCATTAGAGGACGCTTTGAGTGAATTTGATCAAGTAAAGCCAATTCAATTCATAGGCCAATCCAGTAAATCTGGTAGTATTGGACTTTCTCCTAAGAAGCAAATAGATAGATTAGATAAATTCAAGAAGGGTGAATTTAATGTTTTGATTGCTACCTCTGTTGGAGAGGAAGGATTAGATATCCCGAGTGCTGATTTGGCTATCTTCTATGAACCAGTGGCTAGTGAAATTAGGATGATTCAAAGAAGGGGTCGAACTGGTAGAAAGAAGCAGGGAGATATTGTAGTTCTGATAGCTAGAGGAACTATGGATGAAAGAGCATTGTCATCATCTAGAAAGAAAGAGGAATATATGCATAAATCCGTTAGGAGAGTGGCAAGAAAATTTCCTAGCTCAATGAGTAATTTATCCAATATTGCTGATTTCCGTGTAAAATCTCGAAATGGATAAGGAACTAACCAAAAAAAGGGAAACCAAACTTTGTATGGCCACCCTAAGTAAAGTAAGATTCTAATTGAAGCGCCTGATTTAGTGAAGATTTTCCCGTTGGTCAGGAGGAATAATGAGTCGATATCTCGTAATTTTTTAGGGAATTGAGAAATTAGATTTGAACCTTCTGGACTTTCAATTGCTAAAATTTTTACTTGATATCTTTTTCTAATTTTAGCCTTCAGAAATCTTCCTAGATGTGAGCAAAGTCCGCAGTTACCGTCCATGAGTATTATTTCTGATTTAATTTCCAAGGAATCACACCCTTGAGA
>LULO01000982.1_pt1 | contig 12476 bp, 9 predicted proteins | sample 728121 | NCBI WGS metagenome assembly LULO01 (sample SAMN03860287, study PRJNA289734) | marine metagenome | biome: seawater column; feature: ocean; material: water; isolation source: Red Sea water column Station 149 - depth 50m | place: Saudi Arabia: Red Sea | collected 2011-10-15 | depth 50 m | reverse complement strand
GCCTCATTCATGCTTTATTTCATTTATTCACGCACATGTGAGTGAGTGTTGACATCGCAGGGGACCGCGGTCATAAATCCGCGGCAGAGACGGCTTCGATAAGGCCGTCCAGGAGGGAGAGGTTTCATGAAGGCACCGTTGCTCGTGTCCGCTTCGGCGGTCGCCCTGTTCGCGCTACCCGTTGCTGCCCAGGCCCAGTCGTCCGACGCGCCGCCGCCCGCCGACGAGGCGGCACGGGACGGCGCGCGGCCCAGCGAAGATATCATCGTCACCGCGACGCGCCGTAGCGAACGGCTGCAAGACGTGCCGCTCAGCGTCACGGCGTTCGGCCAGCGCGAGCTCGATGATCTGGGCATCGTCGGCTATGAAGGCATCGCGCAGAATACGCCCGGCATCGTCGTCAACCGGCCGACGCAGAATTTCAACAATTTCACTGCCCGCGGCATCAACACCAACGGCTATTCGGCGGGGCTGCAGAGTGCGGTCGCCATCTATGTCGACGAACTGCCGATCTCGGCGAACGGCAATTCGACCATCCTCGATCCCAATCTCTACGATGTCGAGCGCGTCGAGTTTCTGCGCGGGCCGCAGGGGACGCTGCTCGGATCGAACTCGCTCGCGGGTGCGATGCGGATCATCACCAAGAGCCCCGACCTCAATGCGTTTGCCGCCTCGGCGAGCGTCGATCTGGGGCTGACGGGATCGAGCGCGCTGCGCCAGCGCTATAATGCGATGGTCAACGTGCCGATCATGCAGGACGAAATGGGTCTTCGCATCACCGGCTATTATCGCAACGAAGACGGCTGGGTCGACAATATCGGCACCGGGATCAAGGATTCGAACAGCCTTGAAGCCTATGGCGGCCGCGCGATCCTGCTGATGCGGCCCAGCGACCGGATGAAGGTAAAGCTGCTCATTTCCTATGAGAACAGCAAGCCCGCCGATTCGGGCCTGATCAACCCGACGCTTGGCAAGTTCGTGCGCAATTCGGACCGGCCCGACCTGTTCCAGGGCAAGCTCACCAACTATAATCTCACGGTCAATTACGAGTTCGATTTCGCCGAGCTGATCAGTTCGACGACGCTGTCGACCTATGATGCGTCCTTCTATGTCGACCTGGCCGGCACCTATGCGCAGGCCTTTCCCTTCGCGCTCGACGCCTATGGCTATGACGATCTGTTCGTTCAGGAAACGCGGCTCGTCTCGCGCGGCGACGGGCCGTTCCAGTGGGTTGCGGGCTTCTTCTATTATGACAAGCGCCGGAGCGTCGATTTCGCCTACCGGTCGAGCCCCGAATATCTGGCGGCGAAGAATATCGTCGGGCTGCCCGACGAATATTATCAGCGCTTCAACAGCTATACCGACCAGAGCGAGGTCGCGGGCTTCGGAGAGCTGACCTACAAGTTCAGCGACAAATTCTGGATCACCGGCGGGCTGCGCTACGGCAATACGCAGGTGCAAAGCTTCACCCGCGGCGGCGGCTACAACAGCAATTATCTGACCATCGCCTATTGCCTGTCCTTCCCGGCGGCGTGCGGCTTTTATGTGCCGCCGCTCGCGATCACCTCGATCCCCTATGCCGAGGGGCTGAAGGTTTCGGACGACCGCCTGTCGTGGAAGGCGAGCGCGTCGTGGAAGCCGAGCGAGGATCTGACGACCTATGTCACCGTGTCGACCGGCTTCCGCACCCCGGTGGTCAATGCGCGCGCCGGGCTGGCGAGCACGATCGATCCCAATGATATCGTCATCCCCAGCGGCGCCCGTTCGGACAGCGTGACCAACTATGAGGCCGGGCTGAAGGGCCGGTGGCTGGGCGGCGACCTGACCGCCAATATCGCCGCATATTATATCGACTGGAAGAATATTCAGGTTCAGGCGAACCGCGTGTCGGATTCGATCCAGTTCGCGACCAATATCGGCGGCGCCGAAAGCTATGGCCTGGAGTTCGAGATCATGGCGCGGCCCATCCAAGGCCTCAGCCTCGCGGTCAACGGATCGTTCAACGAGGCGAAGGTGACCAAGCTGACGGCGGTCGAGGCGGCCATTTCGGGCGCCGAAGTCGGCACCCGGCTCGCCTCGCCCCATTTCCAGGGCTCGGCGACGCTGCGCTATGACTTCCGGATGGCCGGCAGCAACAGCGGCTTCGGTGCGGTCAATGTCTCCCACGCGGGGTCATTCCCCAACCAGTTCCCGAACGTGCCGGGCAAGCCCAATGTGGTCAGCCCGACCTTCGATTATACCGAGGCCTGGACCAACGTGAACCTTTACGCAGGGGTCAAGCTCGGCGCGCTCGGGCTGACCGCCTATGTCGAAAATCTCTTCAACGACAGTTCGATCACCTACGTCCATCCCGAAGCCTTCCTCGACGGTCGCTACGCCCGGATGCGCCCGCGCACCGTCGGCGTTCGTGCGGACTATCGCTTCTGATCGGCCCGAGAAGGAGAGACATCATGCCCAGCCTGCGGATTTGCGCGCTTGCGCTCTCGCTTCTTCTCCCGGCCCCGATCGCGGCGGCCGCGGCGGACGCCGATCCGGTGGTCGCGGCCCCCGCGGGTAGCGTGCGCGGCGTTGCGGAACGCGACGTCCGCATATTCCGGGGCATTCCCTATGCCCAGGCCCCCGTCGGGGAGCGCCGCTGGCGTCCCCCGGCGGCGGCGGCGGACTGGGACGGGGTGCGCGACGCGAGTCAGTTTGGTGCCGCGTGCATGCAGCCCAAGCCGCGCGCCGGGAATATCTATGCGGGAAGCTTGCCCGCGATGAGCGAGGATTGCCTGTCGCTCAACGTCTGGGCGCCCGAAAATGCGAAAAATGCGCCGGTTGACGATCAACTATCGGCTCGGCATGTTCGGCTATTTCGCGCACCCGGCGCTCAGCGCCGAGTCGCCCGATCATGTGTCGGGCAATTACGGCCTGCTGGACCAGATCGCCGCGCTGCAATGGGTGAAGCGCAACATCGGCGCCTTCGGGGGCAATGCGGCAAATGTCACCGTCGCGGGCGAATCGGCCGGTGCGCTCAGCGTCATGTATCTGATGACGGCACCCGCTGCGCGCGGCCTGTTCGCCAAGGCGGTGGCACAGAGCGCCTATATGGTGTCGGCGCCCGCACTGCGCGACCGGGTCAACGGCATGGTTCCGGCCGAAGAGCAGGGGAGTGATCTGGCCGCCAAGCTTGGGGCGACCGACCTTGCGGCGCTGCGGGCGCTGCCCGCCGAGACGATCGCCGACAAGGTGCCGACGACGGGCTATTTCCCCTTTCCGGCGATCGACGGCAAGACGGTGCCGCGCCAGCTCGTCGACAGCTTCGATCGCGGCGAACAGGCACCGGTGCCGATATTGGCGGGTTTCAACAGCGGCGAAATCCGGTCGCTGCGCTTTCTCTTGCCGAAGCCGCCGGCCGATGCGGCTGCTTATGAGGCCGCGGTTCGCGCTGGCTATGGCGAGTTCGCCGACATGTTCCTCGCGCGCTATCCGGCCAAGACCATCGACGAAAGCATGCTCGCGGCGACGCGCGATGCGATGTACGGCTGGACCGCCGAGCGGCTGGTTTCCGACCAGGCGGCGGCGGGCAAGGGCGCCTATATCTATCTCTTCGATCATGGCTATCCCGCGACCCAGGAGTGGAATCTCCACGCCTTTCACGCGTCCGAACTGCCCTATGTATTTGGCACCGCGTCGCGGACCCCGCCGTTGTGGCCGAAAATTCCCGACACGCTGGCCGAGCGCAAGCTCAGCGAAGCGATGGGCGATTATTGGGCGAGCTTTGCCGCGACCGGCAAGCCCCAGGCCAAGGGTTGGCCGGACTGGCCCGACTATGCCAACGATCGCGGCTTTCTGCATTTCGCGGACACGCCGCGCGCTGGCCATAATCTCTTCCCCGGCACCGCGGCGCTGCACGAGGCGGTGGTCTGCCGCCGTCGCGCGGCGGGCGATATAGCGTGGAACTGGAACGTCGGCATCGTCGCGCCGCCGCTGCCTCCGAAGGCCGAGGGGTGCCAATGATCGACGGTTCGATGCAGTCCTATGCCCTGACGCTCGACAAATTCCTCTCCCATGCCGCGAAATGGCATCCCGGCGCCGAAGTGGTGTCGGCGGGACTGGACGGCGGCGTCCGGCGCATCGCCTATGCGGCGCTTCGCGACCGGGCGCCGCCGCGCATCCTGCTGCTCGACGAAGCCGAAGGGGAGGATGCGCTCGAACCGCATATCGTCGGCGCGGCCGCCGATGTGCCGTGGGGCGATTTCGACGAGAATACCCCGTCGGGGCTGTGCTTTACATCGGGCAGCACGGGCGCGCCCAAGGGCGTCACCTATACGCATCGTGGTTGCTATCTTCACACGATGCGCCAGCTTCAGGCCGACGTCCTCGGCATTACCGCGCGCGATGCGGTGATGCCCGTCGTGCCGATGTTCCATGCCAATGCGTGGGGAATTCCCTTCACCGCGCCCGCCGTCGGCGCCAAGCTGGTGCTGCCCGGACGGCACAGCGACGGCGCGCATCTTGCCCGGCTGATCCGGGCCGAAGGCGTTACCGCGGCGGTCGGCGTGCCGACGGTGTGGCTGGGGCTGGTCGAGCATCTGGAGGCCGAGGGCGGCGAGGTGCCGACGCTCGAGCGTATCCTGGTCGGCGGGTCGTCGATGCCGCCGGCGCTGATGGACCGGATCGAACGGCGGCTGGGGGTCGAGGTGCAGACGAGCTGGGGCATGACGGAGTTGTCGCCGCTGGGGACGGCGGCGCTACCGGGCGACCCGGCACGGCGACCGGATCTGTCGGGGCGCCCCGCGATGGGCATCGACCTGCTGCTCACCGACGGCGATGGGCGGGCGCTCGCCGAGCAGCGCGGTACCGAGGGGCATTTGCGCGTGCGCGGCGGGTCGGTCGTCGAACGCTATTTCGGGCAGAGCGAGCCGGCGACCGACGCCGATGGCTGGTTCGATACCGGCGACCTCGCGCGGATCGACGCCGGGGGAAATCTGACCATCACCGGACGCGCCAAGGATCTGATCAAATCGGGCGGCGAGTGGATCAATCCCGCCGAGATCGAGGCGATCGTCGCGGGGCTGCCGCAAGTGTCGCTCGCCGCGGTGATCGGACGCAGCGATCCCAAATGGGGCGAGCGGCCGATCCTGCTCGTCGAAACCTGCGACGATGCGATCAGCGACGCCGATCTGCTGGGTTCGCTCGATGGCCGCGTCGCATCCTGGTGGGTTCCCGATGCCGTCGTGCGTCTGGCCGCGATGCCGCTCGCGCCGACGGGCAAGATCGATAAAATGCAATTGCGGGCGGAATATGGACAGGTGTAGGCCCAGAGGGTCGCACCCGATTGAACGAAGCCCCGGAAGGAAGTGAATTTGGCGTCGAAGGCAAAGACTGCGGCAAAGCGGCCATCAAAAGCGGAGCAGCGCGCCGAGATGATGGAGCAGATTCTCGACGTCGCCGAACTTCTGTTTTCGAAGCATGGCTTTCACGGCGTCACGCTGAAGGATGTCGCAAAGCAGGTCGGCGTCCACCACACGCTGCTGAACTATTATTTCGACGACAAGCAGACGCTGTTCGATGCCGTTTTCGCGCGCCGCGCGGTCGTTACGATCGACCGTCGGATGCAGGCGCTCGACGATTATGAGCGCGCCGCCGCCGGCAAGCCGACGGTCGAAGGTGCGCTGCACGCCTTTCTCGACACCGACCTCGACCTCTACATCCAGGGCGGCGAGGGGTGGAAGAATTACGGGGCCTTTGGTGCGCAGGCGTCGAACAGCCCCGAAGGCGCGGAATTTATGGACAAATATTTCGATCCCGTGGTCCTGCGGCTGATCGACATATTGAAAAAGGCGCTGCCCGACGCGGCCGAGGAAGATATTTTCTGGGGCTATCACTTCGTGACCGGCGCGCTGATGCTCACGCTCGCGCGGACCGGGCGCATCGACAAATTGTCGCACGGCCTGTGCCTGTCGGACGATTATGAAGCGGTAAAGCACCGGATGGCGCGCTTCATGGCGGCGGGATTCCGCGAAATTTGCGAGCAGCGGAAGCAGGATAGGGGCTGACAGGCCAATACGCCGCAGTTCGATGGGGATTCACGGTACGTATAACTAAATTCACTCACGAGTGAGTTATGATTTGGAAGCGAGAGGGCGGCGATGAAGAAGGACTTGCAGGATCGAGTGGCGATCGTGACCGGGGCGGGCGGCGGGCTGGGCCGCGCCCATGCGCTGATGCTGGCGCGGCACGGCGCGCGCGTCGTCGTCAACGATCGCGACGCCGCCGCCGCCGAAGCCGTGACGGCCGAGATCGTCGCATCGGGCGGGCAGGCGATCGCGGCGCCCGCTTCGGTTGCCGACACCGCTGAGGTCGCGGCGATGGTCGATGATGTGACCGCGGCATGGGGCGGGATCGACATATTGATCAACAATGCCGGCATCCTGCGCGACAAGAGCTTTGCGAAGATGGACATCGACGATTTCCGTCTGGTCGTCGACGTCCATCTGATGGGCGCCGCCATCTGTTCGAAGGCGGTGTGGGACCAGATGCGCGCGCGGCGCTTCGGACGCATCGTGATGACGACCTCTTCGTCGGGGCTCTACGGCAATTTCGGCCAGGCCAATTACGGCGCTGCAAAGATGGCGCTCGTCGGCTTGATGCAGACGCTCGCGCTCGAAGGCGAACGGCACAATATCCGGGTCAACTGTCTGGCGCCGACCGCGGCGACGGCGATGACCGACGGCGTGCTCGCGCCCGAAGCGCTGGCGCGGCTGGCGCCCGAGGCGGTGAGCCCCGGGCTGCTCGCGCTGGTCGGCGATACCGCACCGACGCGCGCCATTCTCTGTGCGGGGGCCGGGCATTTCGCGAGCGCGCATGTCACGCTGACCGACGGGTTGTTTGTGGGCCGCGGCGAGGATGCGGCCGCGCGCGTGGTTTCGGAATGGGACCGCATCACCGATCGCCGCGGCGAGGTCGTGCCGGCCTATGGCTTCACGCAGGCCGAGCGCGAACTGGCGAATGCGGGTTTCACGGCGCCAACGATGGCGGTGCAACGCTGACAATCCCCGGGGCGTGGCGGACGGGCCGGTCAAGAGCCCGCCGTCGCTGCCGGGACGAAGGGAGAAGGATATGACGACCGACAGCCAGGCCGCGCCCGAAGCGGGCAAGGGGCAGAACGAGAAGCTGGTGATCGCTGCTTCGTCGCTGGGGACAGTGTTCGAATGGTATGACTTCTATCTCTATGGCCTGCTCGCCACGGCGCTTTCGCATCACTTCTTTTCGGGGGTGAACGAAACGACGGGCTTCATCCTTGCGCTGATGGCGTTTGCCGCGGGGTTTGCGGTGCGGCCGTTCGGCGCGCTCGTCTTCGGCCGCGTCGGCGACATCGTCGGCCGCAAGAATACCTTCCTCGTCACCATGGCGATCATGGGGCTGTCGACCTTCGCGGTCGGCTTTCTGCCCGGCTATGACACGATCGGGGTGGCAGCGCCGATCATCCTGATGCTGCTGCGCCTGCTGCAGGGATTGGCGATCGGCGGCGAATATGGCGGCGCCGCCGTCTATATCGCCGAACATGCCCCGCCCGGAAAGCGCGGCCTCTACACCAGCTTCATCCAGACGACGGCAATGATCGGGCTGATCCTGGCGTCGACCTTCGTCGTGTCGCTGCGATTGTTCATGGATGCCGATACGTTCAATGCCTGGGGCTGGCGGCTTCCCTTCATCTTTTCGATCGTGCTGCTGTCGGTCGCGCTGTGGATACGCCTGCAGCTTGAGGAAAGCCCGGTGTTCCAACGGATGAAGGCGGCCGGCGCAACGTCGAAAGCGCCGCTGAAGGAGGCCTTTGGCGAATGGCGCAATTTGAAGATCGTGCTCATTGCGCTGTTCGGGGCGGTGGCGGGGCAGGCGGTGATCGGCTTTGCCGCGCACCTCTATCCGCTCTTCTACCTCGAACGTATCGCGCGGGTGGACGGCGCGACCGCCAATTTCCTGGTTGCGACGGCGCTCCTCATCATCATTCCAAGCTTCGTCTTCTTCGGCTGGCTCAGCGACCGTATCGGCCGCAAACCGATCATGATGACCGCCTGCGTGATCGCGGTGTTCGTCTATTTCCCGCTCTACAAGGCGCTCGTCGTCGCGGCGAACCCCGCAATGGCCGCGGCGGTCGAGCGCGCGCCGGTCACGGTCGTTGCCGATGCCGGCGAATGCTCGTTCCAGTTCGACCCGATCGGCAAGAACAGCTTTGACCAATCGAGTTGCGACATCGCCAAATCCTATCTGGCAAAGAACGGGATCAACTATGCCAATCGCGATGCGCCGGCGGGAAGCGCCGCGTCGGTGCGCGTCGGCGACCGCGTGATCGCCGTCGCCGATCCGGTGGGGCTCGACAAGGATGCGCGGGGCGCCGCGGTCGCCGCCTTCGGGCGCGAGGCGAAGGCGGCACTCGATGCGGCGGGCTATCCCGACAAGGCCGATCCGGCGCAGGTGAACAAGGTCAAGGTGATTCTGATCCTCTGCGTCTTCGGGCTGCTCGCGACGATGGTCTATGGCCCGCTCGCCGCGCTGCTCGTCGAGCTGTTCCCGGCGCGCATCCGTTACAGTTCGCTGTCGCTGCCCTATCATATCGGCAACGGCTGGATCGGCGGCTTCATGCCGACGATCGGCTTTGCGATGGTCGCGGCTACGGGCAATATCTATCAGGGGCTGTGGTATGCGGTCATCATTGCGGCGGTGACCGCGGTCGTCGGCATCCTGTTCCTGCCCGAAACCTACAAGCGCGACATCGAGGCATGAGCGGCGGCGATGCCATTGCGCGCCGCGCGCTGATCCAGGGGGCGGTCGGTGCCGCCGCCGCGCCGGTGCTGCTCGGCAACGCCCCGGCGCCGGCGCGGCGCAAGCCCGCGCCGAAGGGCTTTCTGTGGGGCGCGGCCATCTCGGCGCACCAGAGCGAAGGGAATAACACCAACAGCGACGCCTGGCTTGCCGAGAATATCGAACCGACGCTGTTCAAGGAGCGGTCGGGCGACGCGTGCGACAGCTATCACCGCTACGATCAGGATTTCGGGCTCGCACAGCAATTGGGGCTGAACTGCTACCGGCTCGGTATCGAATGGGCGCGGATCGAGCCGAGCGAGGGGCATTTCTCGAACGCCGAACTCGACCATTATGCCCGGGTGCTGACTGCCTGCCGCGCGCGGGGGCTCGCGCCAGTGGTGACGCTCAGCCACTTCACGGTGCCGCTGTGGTTCGCGAAGCGCGGCGGGTTCGAGGTCGCCGACGCGCCGCAGCTCTTCGCGCGCTATTGCGCCAAGGTCGCCGAGCGGCTCGGCGGGCTGATGCATCTCGTCACCACCTTCAACGAAGCCAATATCGGCCTGCTCGTGTCGCTGTTCCCCCAGTCGGGAGCGGGTGCAAAGCTGCAACGGGCGGCACAGGCGGCAGCGGTCGCCGCAACCGGATCGCCCAAATTTTCGCGCCTCGCCTTCGCCGATCCCGCGGTTACGACCCCGCTGATGCAGGAGGCGCATCGACGGGCCTATGCGGCGATCAAGGCAGCGCGGCCCGAACTGCCGGTCGGCATCACGCTCACGACGCAGGATATCCAGTCGGCCGGCGCACCGTCGCTCGTCGCAGATTATGAGCGGCGGCTCTACGGCAACTGGATCGATGTCGCCCGCGACCACGCCGACTTCTTCGGGGTGCAATGCTACACGCGGCTCGTCTTCGACGAAAAGGGCATGGTGCCGCCCCCGAAGGACGCCGAAAAGACGCTGTCGGGTTATGAATTTTATCCGCAGGCCTTGGCGAATACGATCCGCTGGGCGCACCGGACGATGGGCAAGCCCATCTATGTCACCGAAAGCGGGGTCGCCGTCGCCGACGATGCGCGCCGCATCGCCTTCATCGACGCGGCGCTCGACGGGGTCCGCGCCTGTCTCGACGAAGGCATTGCCGTCCACAGCTATATCTACTGGTCGCTGCTCGACAATTTCGAATGGACGTCGGGCTATGCGGTGCCCTTCGGGCTGGCCGCGGTCGATCGCGACACTTTCGTCCGCGCCCCGAGGCCCAGCGCGCATCACTTCGGCGCGATCGCGCGCGCGAACCGGATCTAGGGTCAGGGCCCTAGCCCGGTGCGGCCGCGGCAAGGAGCAGCTTCCGGAAGGCGGCGGTCGTCGCCGCGACCGCGCCCGCATCGACGCAGCGCGCATCGTCGCCCTCGACATGATGGAAACGGTGCGCGCCGAAAATGCCTGCGACCGATGTGTAGCCTGCGGCGATGATCGCCGTGAGCTCGCCGGCCGACAATTTGTCGCTGGGGTAAGGGCTTTCAAGTCCGGCAAAGCCCGCGAACAGGCGCCGCGCGGTCGCAAGCAGCGGGGGGCTGACGACCAGATAGCGCTGCGAATCGGTGCCAGCCAGCGGGGCGAGGCGGAACAGGCCTTCGTGCCAGTCACGCGCCGCGAGGTTGGCGCCAAGGTGGAGCCAGAAATGCGTCGCGTCGGGCTTGGGGGGCACCGCCTTCAGCGCCTCCTCGGCGCCCAGATTTTCATATTCATGGCCGCTGTTGCACAGGAAAGCGAGGTTGTGGTCGGGGAGCAGCGCCGGGATAGCGCGGGCCAGGTCCAGCCATGCGGCAATGCCGCCGCCGCGCTCGCCCGCACAGTCGGTCCAGCCCGAACGCGGAGTCGATACCACCACCCATTTCGGGCTTGGCGAGCGCCGACGACCAGCGACCATAGGGCAGATCGACGAGCGCGATCGCGCCTGCCAACGGCGCGTCGGCGCGGCCCTGCGCATCGACGCGCACCAGCGGCCCCGTCACGCCCCCGGCGGCGGTCGGCGTCACGATCGGCTGGGGCATCAGCGCGGCGCGGATGTCGCCGACAACGATGTCGCACGCTCCGGCGTCGAAATGGGGAACAGAGATGGCGGGCTTTTCGATCGCGTAGCCGGCGCGCGCGAGCTGATCGGCGAGCCAGTGGCCGCACGCATTGTCGCCGGCGCCGCCCGCGCGCTTCGTGCCGAAACCGATATAGGCGGCGAGGTCGCTCGCAATCGTGTCGCTCGTCGCCTCAGTCGCGTGCGCGGCGCCGGCGGCGACGGGAAGGGCGGTTGCGGCGGCGATGAAATGGCGCCTTGTCGGATCGGTCATCGGCTCTCCCTTGCGGCTGTTCCCGCCGCCATTGCTTGGCCGCGTTGCCATGTGACGCGAGGTCGGCGCCCGTCAATGGCGATCGGCCGCTTGATATTCACTCACAAGTGAGCGTAAGTTCTTCGCCGGACGATGGCAAGCATCGCCGCCGGGAAGAGGGAATATGCTGATGGGCCTGTCGCCGCTTGGAAAGATCGTCATCGGCCTGTGCGCCGTCCTTGGTCTGTCGGGGGCGGCACCCGCGCCCCGCGAGGCGCCGACCGCCACAGTCGCCGAGGGGCGTATTGCCGGCGCATGGCAGGACGATGTGCGCATCTTCCGCGGCTTGCCCTATGCTGCGGCGCCCGTCGGCACGCGGCGGTGGCAGCCGCCCGAAGCGCCGCCATCCTGGTCGGGCATGCGCCAGGCGACGCAATTCGGTCCCGACTGCGTCCAGCCCGCCTATCCCGCCGACAGCGTCTATTTCGAAGCGCCCCGCCCCCAGAGCGAGGATTGCCTGACGCTCAACATCTGGGCGCCGGCGGGGGCGAAGAAGGCGCCGGTGATCGTGTGGATTCACGGCGGGTCGCTGCAATTTGGCGGCAGCGCGAGCCCGATGTACGACGGACGCGAATTCGCCCGGCGCGGGATCGTCTTCGTGTCGATCAACTATCGCCTCGGCGTCTTCGGCTGGTTTGCGCACCCGGGGCTGAGCGCCGAATCGCCCGAGGCTGTGTCGGGCAACTACGGCCTGCTCGACCAGATCGCGGCGCTCCGCTGGGTCCAGCGCAATGTTGCGGCCTTCGGCGGCGATCCCGCCAATGTGACCGCGATGGGGGAATCGGCCGGGGCGCTCAGCGTCTCCTATCTTCTCGCCAGCCCGAAAGCCCGCGGCCTGTTCGCGAAGGCGATCGTCCAGAGCACCAATATGCGCGCGATGCCGCGCCTGCGCGAAGCGGCCTTCGGTCTGCCATCCGCCGAAGCGAGCGGGCAGGCTTTGGGCGAAGCGCTGGGCGCTGCCGATATCGCCGCGCTGCGCGCTGTCGATCCCGATGCTTTGCTGGCGGCGGCGGTGCGCGCCCGTTTCGCTGCGCAGCCGGTCGTCGACGGCGTGGTCGTGCCCGACCAGCTCGTCAACATCCTCGACCGCGGCGCGCAGATGAAGGTGCCGCTGCTCGCCGGCTTCAACAGCGGCGAGGTGCGATCGCAGCGGCGGCTCGTGCCGGCAATACCGGGCGACCCAGCGGACTATGCGGCGGCGGCGGCGGAGCGCTACGGCGATCTCGCCCCCGCCTATCTCAAGCTGTATCCGGCGTCGGGCGGGACCGAGAGCCTGCTCGCCGCGACGCGCGACACCGTTTACGGC
>LULO01001393.1_pt1 | contig 12547 bp, 11 predicted proteins | sample 728121 | NCBI WGS metagenome assembly LULO01 (sample SAMN03860287, study PRJNA289734) | marine metagenome | biome: seawater column; feature: ocean; material: water; isolation source: Red Sea water column Station 149 - depth 50m | place: Saudi Arabia: Red Sea | collected 2011-10-15 | depth 50 m | reverse complement strand
CTACAGCAGTCGTGTCGGGTGGATCAGTAACCAAAATCAATTTGACATCAAGTGGCTCAGGTTATACAACAACCCCAACAATGTTGTTTACAGGCGGAGCATCAGACGGCACAACACCAACTGATACAGCAAAAGCCTACGCTAATTTAGGAAATGATCTAGTAAGAGACATGGATGTTGTCATGAGATTTGATAGAGTCAACCAAGGAGTTCAAGTTTTTGAATGGGCAACTAATACCGCATATGGTTATGGAAGACTTGTCAGGTATCAAAATGAATTATACAGAGTAACAAAATATCACACCAGCACAACCAAGTTTGATGACAACATTGGCAACATGACCAAACTACGAGGTAATGAAGATTTCATTACTGCAGGTGCAAGAACTTTAGGCTTTTACACTCCAGAGTCAGGCATGGCCGGCAATGACCTTACACAGTTGATGTCTGGCATAGACTATGGTGGTGTAATGGTTTCTGGATTACTATTTTCACAAGATCAAGGCTGGGACAAAGAGCCTTGGTATAACTTCCCATGGGATACTTTTGGAGCAAGTAGAGTCAAAACATTCTATGGTGATGGTTCCACTGTATTGTTTACATTTGATACAGCTCCAAGTGCCACTGATGTGTTCCGAGGGGATGGATCAACAACAGCGTTTACCTTGGCGTCTGCTCCAGGCAACGGAGTCAAAGTTGAATTCATACCATTTGATGATGATAAAGTTTTAACACCAACCGATGATAGAGTGTTGGACACTTTACTAACAGGCGGCTTGTTTAATTCTGCAGTTGGACAGGCACCAGGTGATATCAATGTAGACGGAGATGCATTTGTGACTCCTGAAACAAGCTATGGACCAGAAGAGCAAGTTCCAGGTCAATGTTTTGATACTCTTGATATTAAAGTTTACACCACACCTGAATCGGGTGTTCCATTCATAGTAGATAAAACACACATTGGGGATGGATCAACAACAACTTTTGATATAGGACAACGTCCTGGCACACAGGCAGGAGTTTTTGTTAGTCTTAATGGCACACCACAAAACTCCAGAGCTTCAGACAGCACTGTGAACTACACAGTTGACACACAAGCCAAAACAATAACATTCACAACTGCACCTGTGCAAAATGCTGTTGTTAATATAAAAAGTTTTGCAGTTTCAGGTAGCAATTATGTTGTTCTAAATAGTTTCCGAGGTGACGGGTCAACTGTTTCATTTGAAACATCTGCAAGAGACACTTACACCTTAGATAGTGTTACACCGCAGTTATATGTGACCGAAGATGGAGTTCCAACAACTTCATTTACTACATCAGAAACAAATAAAAAAATTACAGTGACATTTGACGAGGCACCGGCAAATGGATCAAGCATACAGGTCGCAGGCTACAACCAAGATACAAGCACAAGAGCTTTCTGTGAAATAAGAAGTGAAGACATAAGATATGACGGATCTACAAACACTTACACTTTGGACTTTCCACCAGGATCAATAGGCCCATTCGCTGGATTAACAATGTTGTTTGTAAACGGAAAACTATTGCGTGGTCCAGATAACAGTTACTATGGAGGAGACGGAACAACAACGTCATTCACCTATGCTGTAAGTTCATCATTGTCGGATGGATCAACAATAGATCCAGCTAAAACAATCACAACTGCGGATCAAATTGAAGTGTATAAAAATGGAGTGAAACAAACTTTATTTACGGACTACACAGTTGACACTACTGCCCAGACAATTACTTTTGTTACAACTCCTACAGATGGAGATGTAATAGCCATAACCACTTTAGTTGATAATCATTACAAATTAGTAGGCAATGATGTAATTATAAACACCACACAACTATCAACCGACAGCATAACCTTAAGTGCCAATGACACTATAACTGCGATTACATTTAATAATGCTTTAGGCATGAAACAAAGACGAGAAGTTTTAGAAGGTACCTCATCTGGAGAACTGTTCCTAAACAATGAACCATTGAACAGCGATTACGTTTTTGTTACTTTGAACTCGAACGAAACGCTTGTGCAAAGTCGTGATTGGTTGTTGTCAGGAAACAAAATTACAATTTCAGGAAAAACGCTCACGAGTGCGGACAGAATTGATGTTATGTACTTTGCGTTAGACACAGCCGTCAACGCCACAGGTTTTAGAATATTCAAGGATATGTTGAACAGAACTTTTTACAAACGTATTAGTTCAAACAACACAACTACACTATCGGTGGCGCTTACAACAACAGCTTCAACAATTACTGTGGCGGATGGCACAGTACTTTCAGAACCAAGCAACATTTTAGATGATGATGGTTCGACAATTAAAACAATTACACCTGGAGTTATCTTTATTGACAAAGAAAGAATAGAGTACTTTACCAAATCTGGAAGTACTTTAGGTCAACTTAGAAGAGGAACTTTAGGAACAGGAATTAGGGCACACGCTTCTGGCAGTCAAGTGGTAGACGCCGGAGGACTACAAACTGTGCCTTATGCTGACACAGTTTCAACCAAAACTTACACAGGTGATGGTTCAACAGTCAGCTTTATCACATCTGAAATTCCAGCTCGTGAAGAGGACTTAGACATATTCATTGGTGGCCAACGATTGTCGTTCAAAGACGAGCTGGATGACAGCACACTAACCAGAGGTTATTCAGTAGATGGTAGCACCGCAAATGTTACTTTGACAACTGCACCAGCAAGTGGTACCGAAGTAAAAATTGTTCAAAAAAGAGGGCAAGTTTGGTATTCTCAGGGATCTAGCACGGCGGCAGATGGTAAAGGACTACAAAGGTCCACTACACAACAAGCCAAATTCATAGCAGGAGAACCAACAAATGCACCAGAATAAATACAATGAGATGCAACAACAAGAAGTAGAAAATAAATCAGAAGAAAATAAAAAGCCAGACGACAGATCAGGAGTTCAGGTCCAAGGACATATTAAGATATGGGACCCGGAATCAGGTGAAGTAATTGTGGACAAAAGAAACGCTATCCACTATGAAAATATGTCTCAGGCACTAGCAAATTCATTAGCAAACAAAACCACAGGATACATTCATGAGATGGCCTTTGGGAATGGCGGCACAACTGTTGACACAACAGGAGTTATAACATATTTGACTCCAAACTCAACAGGATCAAACGCAACATTATACAATCAAACCTATTACAAAGTGGTCGACGACAACTCATCCACAAACAAAGACACTTCAAGAAACAAAATGGAAGTGAGACATACAGCAGGAAACAAATACACTGACATAGTCGTAACTTGCACATTGGACTACGGAGAGCCAACAGGACAAGAAGCTTTTGACAACACAACCAAATTTGATGGTGATTTTGTTTTTGACGAATTAGGATTGAAGTCATGGGAAGGCACCGAAAACGGATCGACTAATAAATTATTAACACACGTTATCTTCCACCCTGTGCAAAAAAGTTTGAACAGGCTAATACAAATAGATTACACTTTGAGAATACAAAGTTTAACAAGTTTTAATGAAACAACCAGCACTGGCACTACAACGACCACTACTACAACTTCGACAAGCACGAGTAGTTCTAGTTCAGGTAGTTCAAGTAGCTACTAGGAGAAGTAATGGCTTATACGGTCAATAAAACAAATAGTTCAGCATCACCAAATGCTTACACCGTAAACGATAGTGTAACCAATACACAGACCGATTTAACTTTTGTTGGAAAAGGTTACGCCGGGTATGGTGAATTAATCGCTGAAAACTTTTTGCATCTCTTAGAAAATTTTTCAAATTCAAGTGCACCTAGTAAGCCAATCACAGGACAACTTTGGTATGACACCGCAGATGCAAGACTGAAAGTGTATTCAGGATCAGCTTTCAAACCAACAGGTGGAGCAAGGTATCAGTCAACAGCTCCAGCAAGCCAACAATCAGGAGACCTTTGGATTGATTCTGACACAGGACAGCTTTATTTTTGGGACGGATCTCAAAACGTTTTAGTTGGTCCTCCATCTACAACAGGAACCACCAACGGTTTTGTTTATAACACAATAGCAGACAGTACCGATACAAATCAAAATGTAACCTATTGGTACAACGATGGAAACTTAATTGCAATTATTTCAGAAGATTCTTTTACACCTAAAACAAGTATATCTGGTTTTTCAACTATCACTAAAGGGATAACTTTATCAACAGCAATATCAGATTTAAAATTTGCAGGAACTTCAACAGACTCAGATGCACTAGGCGGCATTGCGGCGGCAAACTTTTTACGTTCGAATGCCAATGACACGACATCTGGCACACTAGGAGTTGTAAATGATTCAGGACTTACTGTAGGGTCAGATAGTGATTTAGCATTTACTAATGACCATGGACGGTTCAACATCAAGAGTTGCAATCAAAAATACAAGTCCTTCTACAGAACTAGATGTAACTGGCACAGTAACCGCTACTGCTTTTGCTGGTAACCTTACAGGTAACGTTGTAGGAAATGTAACTGGCTCAGCAAGTTTGAACCTACTATTGACTGGTGGTACAATGACAGGAACAATTAATTCACAGTCTATTATTCCAACAGACGATGCCACTTATGATTTAGGATCTAGTACAAAGGGTTATAATGTTGTGTATGCTAAAGCAACGTCGGCCCAATACGCTGACTTGGCTGAGATTTATACATCTGACAATCAATACGAACCAGGCACAGTTGTTATATTTGGTGGAGACAAAGAAGTCACAGAATCAAAATTTGCACAAGACACAAGAGTAGCTGGAGTAGTTTCTACTGATCCAGCATTTTTAATGAACGACAAATCAGAAGGAGTTAAAGTAGCACTTATTGGAAAAGTGCCATGCAAAGTTCATGGTATGATTAAAAAAGGTGATATGGTTACCACTAGTGGTGAACATTCTGGTTGTGCCAAAAAAGCATTGGATCCGAAATTAGGCACAATTATAGGAAAAGCATTAGAGGATTACAATTCTACAGAAGTTGGCAGTATCTTCATATCTGTAGGAAAACAATAAATACGGGTAATAAAGTATGGCGTACGTAATAAACAAAACAGATGGCACAGCAATAGTAACCATTACAGATGGTACAGTCGATAACACGACTTCGTTATCATTGTTTGGAAAAAGTTATTCTGGTTTTGGAGAAGCTCTTAACGAAAATTTAGTAAAACTTTTAGAAAATTCAGCATCAACGTCGGCACCAACGGCTCCTATTGCAGGAGAAATTTGGTTTGATACAAATTCAAATCAATTGAAAGTTTATGATGGTAGTTCTTTTAAACCATCTGGTGGTGCAAAATCTCAATCAGCGGAACCAACAAGTGCAAGTGCAGGTGACTTATGGCATGACTCCGACGATGATCAATTATATGTTTACACAGGCTCAGCTTGGTTGCTAGTAGGTCCAGTATATTCAAGCGGACAAACACTATCAGGTTGGGACATTGAAACAATAAACAACAGTTCAGGCGTTAGCAAAGTTATTTCTTCAATGTATGTAGGAAACACAAGGGTAGCAATCTTATCCAAAGAAGCAATCACTCCACAAGTTTCCATGTCAGGCTTCTCAACAATAGCATCAGGCTTAACATTAAATTCAACTTTAGGTGCAAGTTTCTCAGGCACAACAACATCAGCATCAGCGGTTGATGTGTCAGGCACAACTAACACAAGTTCAACAGTAATAGCCGGCGGTAACTTTTTAAGAGCTGACGCGGCAGACACAACAACAGGTGCGATAACAATTGACTCGGACAATGGTTTAATTGTTGGTGACGAAGGAGAACTTACAGCCACAGTATCATCAGGAAACGTAACCATTGCACAAACAAGACAGGACAAAAATTTAAGTTTCACGATCAATGATGGTGGATCAACGGTAACACCATTGACATTTACAGGATCTACCGGAGCAATTGGTATGGTAGGTGATGTTACTATCACAGGTAATTTAAATGTGTCAGGTGAATATAGCAATACAACATCAACAGTTAACACAGTTGACGATGCTTTTGTAAAACTTAACACGGGTAATTCAGAAGTTGATGCAGGTTTAATTATTGAAACTTCTGATACAGATGATGCAAGATTATTTTATGATGTGTCCGAAAACCATTTCGTGGCAGGAGAAGGTGCTTCATACTCACAAATTATTAGATTAGCAGACGCTACAGACGATGGCGGCACTAATCATTCAACTGCTTTGAAATCATCATCAAGCGGTGGATTAACATTAGATTCATTAACGCTATCGGCGGTGGGCTCAATATCAACAAGTAACACCAGCACTACAACTGTGGCAAGCACAGGTGCAACTGTTACATTAATCAACTCTCTACAATCGAAATGGGGAGACTCCGCTAAAATAGTAGACACTGACGCACCAGACGACAGTGAAGGAAACGACGGGGACTTCTATTTCCAAAGGGAGGCATAGGAGTAAATGCCAACCGTTACTAAAACATTCGACTTTACAGGTACTACCCAGGAGTTTGTAATAGCCCCGGGGGTAACTGCAATGACACTGCGTATACTAGGCGGTGGCGGAGGTGGCGGAGGTGGCGACCAAGCAGGTGGCGGACGTACAGGAGCCGCTGGCCATTTTGTATTCAAAGAAAATTTAAGTTTAACATCACACACCAATAAAACCATGCGGGTAGCCGTAGGTGGCGGTGGTGGAGGTGGATCAGCGGGAGGTAATGCCGCTGGTGGTACTAACGGAAAAAGTTTGACAGGATATTCAGGAGGTAACGGAGGTAACTCTGGACCAAATGGATCATCAGGTGCTGGAGGAGGTGGCGGAGGAGCCACTGTAATCACTATTGACGGCGTCGAGATTGCTATCGCAGGAGGCGGTGGCGGTGGTGCCGGAGATGGTAGAAACAGCCAAGGATCAGCCGGTATCAATACCAATTCAGCAACCACAACCTCACCAACCACGCTAGGTGAGAACGGCGCAGGCCACTCAGGCGATGGAGCAGGTGGCGGTGCTGGAGGTGGTGGTGACTCAGGCGGTAAAGGCGGTAGCGGTGGATCTGGAGACGCTGGAGGTGGAGGCGGATTCTCAGGATCTAATTTGGTTCCAAGCAGTGGTACCGAGAGCAATGGGTCAGGACAGGCCCCAGGTGGCATAACAGATGAGGCACACGCTTCATTCTTTTCATCTGGACAGGGTCAAGGAGGCAATTCAGGATCTGCAGGAGGCAACGGCAGAGCAGTTTTAGCATTATTCAACTCCGGAATAAACTTTACTTCAACTGCGGCAGGATTTGGTGATGCTGGCGGAAACGCTACATCAGGATCATCAGGTTCAGGTGGCGGTGGCGGCGGTGGACGTGTAATTTGTACGTGGTTGGAACACAAAGGTATGTTCAGCAAGGATGACTTACGAGTTGACACTGCATTTTCAGTAAAACACTTAGACAGGACTACAAAAATTGGATACTGGTTCTGGGCTATACCTTTAGTACAATATATGCAAAGCTCGTCTGAAAACAAATCATGGTTTGGTGGTTTGGTTATTAACGTTATAAGAATATTAGCCCAGGCTAGAGCAAACGAATTAGCATATCAAATGGGAGAAAGGAAGAAAGGAGACTTGTTAGGCAAATTCACTAGGTGGATTGGAGAGTCATTCTGTTACGGAGTGGGCCTAATAGTTAGACCTTTTGTGGAGCATAAATTTGGGCAATGGCTAGAAGTTTATGATCCGGAGATTAGATAATTACAGTAAGGAGTAAAAATGGCGACAAAAAATGAAGTAGCAGATTACATCAACGCAACATACCAGTCAACGTTGACTGAAGCGGAGATTGGCAAGATTGACGCGGTTCTAAATCCAGAATTAGCAACAATTTTGATAAAATTACTTGGAGATGTTACGTTTTTGGTGCACGTTAGAGATAACGGCAGTAATTAAAAGTTATGGCTTACACCATTAATAACACAGCAGGGACTACCCTGGTTACACTTGCAGATGGTAAAATAGATACTACCACTACTGATCTTACGCTTATAGGTAAAGGTTATGCAGGTTTTGGCGAAAGGCTCAACGAAAACTTTGTAAAATTACTAGAAAACTTTGCAAATACATCAGCACCAAGCAACAAACAAAAAGGCCAGCTCTGGTATGATTCATTAAACAATCAATTGAACGTTTATACTGGTTCAAAATTTAAGCCAGTAGGTTCAACAACTAATTCTGCCACGCAACCATCCAACGCAGTGTTGGGTGATATGTGGTTTGACACAACTAACACACAGTTTTACATTTACAATGGTAGCACATGGACGCTGATAGGTCCAACATCAACAGCTGGATCAGGCGTAACACAAGTAGTTGGAGAAGCCATAGCCGACAACGTTGGCGTAAACAAAAGTATTTTAAGACTTGTAACAAATGATTCAAACGTTGCAATAGTATCAGCAGAAGAATTTACTCCAGGTACAAGCATAACTGGATTTGCAACTATATTCAAAGGCATAACATTATCAAGTGCCATAAGTGATATTAAATTTACAGGCACGTCAACAGATTCTGATAAGTTGGGTGGAGTAACTGCCGCAAACTATCTAAGATCAAACACCAATGACACTACATCTGGATCATTAGGAGTGTTGAATGATTCGGGTATTACAATAGGTGGTGGTTCAGACATCACAATGAGTTTGAGCAGTGATAATTTTACGATTGCACAGACCACACAAGACAAAGATATTATTTTCACTGTAAACGATGGCGGATCAACTGTGACGCCAATGACGATACAGGGCACAACAGGCAGGGTAATTTTTAGTGCTACTGCTATAGAAGACTTAGTTGTTAACGGAAACTTAGAAGTCAAAGGCACACAACAAATATTCAACACAACAACACTATCAGTTGAAGACAATATTATAGAATTAAACAGAAACGTGTCATCGGCTTCGGGAATGCCTAACTATTCAGGACTTAAAGTTAACAGAGGCGCTACTTCAACAGCTACTGAACAAAATTTATACTGGGTTTGGGACGAAACTTTTGCAGATGATGGAACAACAACGTTTGGAAATGCCGGCGGAGCCTGGACAGCGTTCAAAGGCGCTGATGGAGACACCGAACTTGAGGCTCCTACACTAGTTGACGTCAGAGCAAACATAGTTCACGCAACATCAACATCGGCTCAGTACGCTGACTTGGCAGAGCGTTATGCCGCTGATCAGCCTATGCAGGCCGGAGACGTGGTTGAATTGGGCGGATCACAAGAAGTAACCAAGTGTAATATGGAATACAGCACAAAAGTTTTTGGTGTTGTCAGTGAAAAACCAGCTTATTTGATGAACGCACAGGCCGGAAATGATGATTCACATCCAATGATAGCACTAAAAGGACGTGTGAGAGTCAAAGTAAAAGGCACAGGCGAAGCAGGTGATAGGATAGTAAGTGCGGGCAACGGTGAAGCCATGGTGGCAAACCTAGAAAGTTGCACAGCATTTAACGTGGTGGGACGTTTAGTGCGTACTAAATACAATGAAGGCACAGAATTAACTGAATGTGTCATAGGAGTTAAGTAAGAATGGGTTACGCAACAGGTGATACAATTTTAGATGATGAATATATTGCATTTGTTTCTGCAACAGGAACAACGCCAGGCATCAACACTATTATTGGTACCGGCGACGGCACACTAGGTCTGGGACAAACAGAGCTTGGTGTTGTTACAGCTGGTGACACAATCACAGCGGCCCAATGGAATTCACTATTCACGGCCATGGACAACTTGGCCAATCACACCAACAGATCAATAACTTCAACAGCGGCTAGAGCCTCTGGTGACACAATAACTGCCATATCGGCTTTGTCAACAGACTTGGCCAACTTGAAAGCAGATGTACAAGGTGGTTGCGTAAACGCAACGGCTGTGTCAGCAGGTGGCGAAGATTCTTCAAGAGTTGCTTCAGCTGTATTTGACACATCACACATTGTTGAAGAAAAATTTACTTTCGTTGGTGGCGATGAAGCAAGATTCTTTTTCAACGCAGGCGGAAAACTAAGAATTAGTATCACTAACAACAAAACCAATGACACAGGCAAAGATGCATCAGTTGATGCATTGATAAGTGCATTGGGTAACTTGGACATAGGCGCTCATGCTTCTACAAGATCAGGTTCAGGCGAAACTTTGACCACTAACGGTTTAGGTATTGGTTACTACGATCTTACAACATCATATCAAACTATAATTCTTTTGACTGAAGACTCTGGAGATTATTCCGGTGATATTCAAATCAAGGTTGAAGCAAAAACAGACGCCGCACACGCAGATGGCAGAAACAACAACGGTGTTAACGTGACTGTAAAAACTTCAATACTATTGAACGAAGGTACAAGAACTGATTACACGTCAGGCAATTTAAGTTCAGTCAACGTAGAGGAAGAGGCGGCAGGCACCACTGACGTATCACACAGAACAGTTGATCCAACCACAGCACAAGGACTTGGCACTGTCTACACCAACGTTTCAGTAGCAAACGTATCCAACGCAGTTGTCAACAACGACTAATTAATTTTTCCACGCTTGTTTTTTCCCATAATTAATTGTATAATCAGTTATGGATATTGGCAAACTAAAAAAGTATTCTGATCTAGCATTCGACATAAAGCAACTGAAACAAAATGCTTTGGAAAAATGCAACGCTAGGCAGATAATGGCATACAACGGAAGGCTTTTCAAAGCCGACGCACAAACAATTAATGTTGTAAGCACATTCCAATCACACAAAAAAGAATTTTACATTCTAGACACCAATAATAATCCTTGTTTGATCAAAGATCCTGACGATTTTTTAAAAAAATTAATTGAAAGAAATCAAGAGTCTTTGAATGAATACAGCAAACTATTCGAAGACCTTAGAACAAAGAGGGTATAGAATGCACAAAGGAGTGTTGCTGTATTGTTTTGATACGCCAAAGGTCAAATATCATAAGTTGGCCCTAAAATGCATACAACAAATTGAAAAGTATCTTAAGTTGCCAGTAAGAATTGTCACTGATGATGAAACACATAGACACTTGCCTTGGAACAAAGGTTACAGTTATAAAATTATAAGGCAACAGAAACAAAACTTTAGGTATTACAATCAAAAAAAACTTGAATGGCGTAATCACGGTAGATCAAATGCACTGGACGATACACCTTTTGATATCACATTGTTGATTGATATAGATTATTTTTGTTTCACAGATAATCTCTTACAATTAATGGACACAGAATATGATTTCTTGTGCCATGACAGCATATTTGACGTGTCCGGGCAAAACAAAATTATGACTCCGCATGAATCATCATTGCCTTTGGTATGGGCAACCTGTTGTGTTTTCAAAAAAACAGAAGAAACAAAAAAATTATTTGATATGATAAAGACTGTGGAGCAACATTATGAACACTATAGGAATTTATATAGAATAAAACATCCAAATTTTAGGAATGACTTTGCTTTTGCCATTGCTTTGCATCAGCTGGGAGGATTTGTGTCTACTAAAAATAAAATTCCTAACGCTTTGGCTACATTAAGTTTAAACAACAAAGTTTTGGAGATGACAGGTGAAAAAATTGTATTCAAATACAACAACAAGATTAATGAACTTACAAATCAAGATGTTCATGTGTTGGACAAGGAGTTTATAGATGAGTAGGGGATATGTTTGGTTCTGCTTACGCAATGCATCCACTGATTACGTGGCGTTAAGTGAACAGCTTGGAGCCAGTATAAAAAAGCATAATACACATAACAACACTTGCATCATAACCAATGATCATATGTTGCAGATTCCAGGAGCTGTTAAAAATATCGATGATGTTGTGCTACTTGAAAAAGATTATAGTGAGAATGAAAATTGGAAACTGAGCAACGAATGGCAAGTTTTCAATCTATCGCCATACACTCACACAATTAAACTTGAAGCAGACGAGCTGATCACATCCAACATAGACCATTGGTGGAGTGTTCTAATGGAGAAAGATCTTGTTTTAAGTTATGACTGTTTCGACTACAAACGTGAAGTGGTCAAAACAAACAAGTATAGGAAGTTATTCCTAGAAAATGATTTACCAAACGTTTACAGTGGCCTATCTTATTTTAGGAAAAGTTTGATATCAGAAAAATTTTATCATGTGTCAAAGTTGATAACACTCAATTGGGAACTAGTAAAAGAAAAAATCCTAGTCAATTGCCACGACGATGTGCCAACCACTGATGTTGTCTACGCACTGGCAAGTAAAATAATTGATCCACTGCAAATCAATAAAACTGACTATGAATTCTTTAAGTTGACTCACAACAAACACAATATTAACAAACTACATCATAGCTTTGATAATGACCTTTATCTAAGTCCAAAAATTATTGAGGACAAAGTGTATGTCGGGGGCTTTAGGCAAACAGGAGTGTGGCACTATCATAATAAAAAACTAATGGAGAAAACAAATGACAAAGTTTGGGGAAGCCTTATCTAGCCACAAGCAGAAAGAAAAGGTCAAACACACTG
>LULO01000721.1_pt1 | contig 12550 bp, 14 predicted proteins | sample 728121 | NCBI WGS metagenome assembly LULO01 (sample SAMN03860287, study PRJNA289734) | marine metagenome | biome: seawater column; feature: ocean; material: water; isolation source: Red Sea water column Station 149 - depth 50m | place: Saudi Arabia: Red Sea | collected 2011-10-15 | depth 50 m | reverse complement strand
GCTCTAATTCCTTTGCAAGAAGAAAGAAATAAACTTGAAGATAAGATTATTCAAAAAGAAAAAGAATTAAATCAACTGAAAAATAATGTTAGAGAATTTAGAAGAGGAAATATAGTTATTAAAAGAAGACAAACTTTATTTATTGCTGAAGTTGATTCTAGCCCAGATATAAAATTAGATTTAGCAAAAATATATAATGAGGCCGATAAGTTTGTTCGGAAAATCGTTATCCCAAGTAATAAAGATGTAACTAATATTCTTTTGTGGAGGCCTAGCGATATTGCAAAGATTGAAAGCTTAACATCAAGAGGTGGTAGTTGGATTTTAATAATTAAATCGGCAACAAATGTTTTAAGGGGTGATAATTATGTTTTTGTATCACCTGATTTATTAGAGAATAAATATATAGTAAGAAAAGGAGATGTTATCAAAAGTTATACTTTGGAAAAGAGTGATTTAAATCTTAAATCTATAAATTTAAAAATTAAATCATTACTTAGAGAAACAAGAGATGAAATTAAGTCAAAAGGATCACAAGTTAGTGAAATTAGCACTAGGGGAAATTTTGTAAAAAAAATTAGAGAATTTCTTAAAGAGAATCAAAATATAAAATTTAAGTTAGAAGTAGTTTCTTTAAGAGATAGTAAAACTGCAGAACCTATTGTTGTTGAAATTAATATTTTAAATATAGAATCCTAAATGGAAAAAGTATTAAGTATTGATCCTGGGAAAAGGAAATGCGGCATAGTTTTAGCTGAAATAAGTGAAAGAAAGGTTTATAAAGCCATCATTCTTAAAAGTGAGTTAATTGAAAATTATGTCAGAGATTTAAATACTTATGAAGAAATATCAAAAATTGTTATTGGTAACGGTACCAGCAGTAGACAGATAATAAAGAAACTGGGTTTTTTAAAAAAAGAAATAAAAATTTTTGAAGAAAAAAATACTACTTTTAGAGCTAAAGCAAGATATTTTGAACTTTTCCCAATTCGCGGATTGAAGTTTTTGATTCCAAGGGAAGTTTTTATTCTTAATAAAAATCTTGATGCGATATCAGCTTTGATAATTCTGGAGGATTATTGCAAAATCAAGTTTACCCTAAATAAAAATTTAGATTTTAAAACTTGGCTGAAATAGTGAAATTATATTCGTTTCCTGCTTCAAGTTCATAATCTTTTTTTAGCAAAAATCTTAATAAAGCATCCTCAATTAATGCTCTTCCTAAGGGAGGTTTAACTAATAATAACCCTTTATTAAATGACCATGTAAAAGTCCATTTAAATTCACTAGCTGCCACCACTCCTTTAATATGCTTTTTTGAAAAGCAATATTCCTTGACACTTACATGGGCTATAGTTTCTGGTTTTACCCCCATTTGTTAAATTTGGTCTTTATCAAAAGAATTTAATTCATTTATTATATACTCTTCTTTTTTAGTATTTAATTGTTCCAAGGATTCTATAACTCTATTATAAACTTTATCCAGTATTGATTTTTCTTCTATAGAGATATTGCCTAATACATGAGAGATAGTATTAAAGTTATTTGTTCCTTTAATTGATAGAGGTGACCCAATACCAATTCTGATTCTATTAAAATTTTCTGTTTGCAATCTTTCAATGATGCTTTTAAGCCCATTATGACCACCTGAGCTACCTTTTTTTCTAAATCTTATTTTTCCAAGAGGAAGATCTTTATCATCGACTATTATAAAAACCTTGTCTAAATTAATTTTGTACCAATCGACTATGGCTAGAACAGCATCACCACTATTATTCATAAACGTATTCGGTAAAAATAGCCTGTAAGCGTAATCATTTATCTTGAATTCCGAGCAGGAACTTTTAAGTTTTTCCTTTAACAAGAAATTGGAATTATATTTTTTAGAAAAACTTTCAAGCAGCAAAAATCCAATATTATGTCTATTGTTTGAGTATTTTTTACCAGGATTTCCCAAACCTATCAAATATATTTCATCCATAATTTATTCCTTAATCTCTTTTAATAGAGAATGATAAATATACAAACAAATATAACTAAGTTTATTAAAATGAAAATTACTAAAAAAGTTATTTAGTAATATTCATATTAATTTGACTAACTTTGTAAGATCTTTAAAAATTTAATTTCCGTTCCAATCAACGGAGAAACCTTGTAATAGTAAGGATTGGTTATAAATTTGTAGAAGAATGACTAAAAAAACCAAAAGTAGTAATCCTATCACTGTCATAATAGGAACTGCTCCCCAGCCAGGTACAACTTTTCCTTGACCTGAATTACCAATTGCTTTTAAAAGACTTCCTAAGGCTGTTTTTTGACCCATGTTAAATTCACAAAATCGAATATTATTTCGCTATTGTATAAGAACTCATACATAAATTGTTTACTAACTTAGCAAAATTGATGCAAACTTTATCATCTGCTCCAGATCCAGCAGTTTCCATAGCAGTTACAATCCTGGCATTACTTCTAGCATTAACCGGTTTTGGTCTTTGGACCGCTTTTGGACCGAAGGCAGCAAAGCTCACAGATCCTTGGGATGACCATGATGATTAATAATTTCTAAAGTATTTCAAAATTTTCCAAAAATACAAAAAGTAAACCTTTTACCATAATTTAAATATATCTTTAATAGAATACAATTCTGTTAGCTCACGTAATTCCATGCTTGCCTTAAAAATTTCTGTTTACACCATCGTTTTTTTCTTTGTGGGTATTTTCCTTTTTGGATTTTTAGCAAGTGATCCTACTAGGACTCCTAACAGAAAAGATTTAGAAAGTCCTCAAGATTAAATATCTCTACTTTTACTAATCGATTTGAATATCTTTAAAACTATAAAAACCATATATTTTATATATTTTTTAACACATTCAATAAACCCCTTCTCAGTTGCTTTACCAGCTTTTTTTAATAGGGATTTAAAAGATATAACAAACAAAAAAAAACAAACTTTTTCTAATCAAGAAAATTCTTTAATTTTTTTTGATAACTATCCAAAACTTGTTCTAAATAAACCAAATATAAATAGTCAAGAGTTAGAAATACAATCAGATCAGCAATACCAGGAAAATAATATTCTCTACGCAAAGGGTAATGTTGTTGTAACTTTTAAAGGGAATAGCTTAAAGGCTGATAGTCTTATTTACAATAAACTTAATGAAAAGTTTGATGCTTTTGGGAATATTAAATTAATTATTGGCAAACAAATTTTCGTGGCGGAAAGAATTAGTTATGACTTTAAATCCGAAAAAGGAAAACTGTTAAAAGTAAAAGGTTTGATAAAAACAAATAATTTGGTTGAAAATATAAACATTAACTCTAGTGATCTGACTGAAATTTCATCAACTTTGAATGAAATAAGAAAAGTAAAAGTTCTTTATACCCCAGATGGAGTTATTAATTGGATTTTTTCTACTGATGAATTGATAGTAGAAAATAATCAATGGGTTGCAAAAAAAGCTTTTTTTACGAATGATTTACTTGAATCAGATCAAATTGAACTTAGATTAAATAATTTAAAAATTACTCCTGGAGAGGAAGAATTAAAAATTCAATCCGCAATAAGTTTTTTAGTTTTAGAGGATAAATTACCCATCCCTGTTTGGTTTGGCAAAAGAAAACTAAATACTTCTAGTAACTATATTGAATATGAACCAAAATGGTTTGTAGGAACAGATCAATTGTATAAAGATGGCTATTTCATTGGAAGAAGATTAAATCCTATTAATTTAACTGATGATTTTAGCCTTAAACTTGAGCCGCAATTTTTAATAGAGCGATCAATAAAGGGATATACAAAAAGCTTTATCAAAAAGGATGATTCTGTAACAGCTAAAAAATCTAAACAAGATACATCATTAGAAGACTATTTTGCTTTGGATTCAGAGCTAAAAGGAAAAGCAGGCAATTGGGATCTTAGCGTTCAAAAAAAATTATATTCATTTGATTTTGGGAAGTTTCAAGATGCTTTAAGACTTAAATTAGATTTAAGTAAAGATGTGGATTTTTTAAATTCTAAGTGGAATAAAAGTTTCTATGGAGTTTATAGAGATAGAGTTTGGAATGGCTCCATAGGTGAGTCGGAAATCTATATAGGATATGGATCCAAACTCGAAAAATCAAATTCTTGGAATGTTGATGGAACACAGAAAACTGAAAAAATTTCAATCGGCCTTGGTAAATTTAAGGGTGAGTCTTTAAGTACCAATAATTTGGTAGATAATTATAAAGGAAGTATTTATTATTCACTGGATCAAAAATTCCCCCTTATTGGAACAAAATCTAAAGATAAATCCATTGATAAATCATTTAAGTATATTTCCGAGCCTGTAAAGCAAGTAGTTTATCTAGATACAAAATTAGAGGGTCTATATTCTTCTTATGAAAATGGAAATCACCAAAAGTATATTGGTTTTGGGGCTGGCCCCGAATTTACTTTTGGTAAATTTAAAAAAAAATATTTTGATTACACAAGAATAAGGTTATTTCCTTTCTATAGGCTAAAAAGCGGTGATAGTGTTTTCAAATTCGATCAGGTTTCAGACAAATTCACCTTAAATCTTTCTCTCGATCAACAATTATATGGTCCTATACTTCTGAAAACTGATTCAACTATAAATTTGGATTCTAATTCAGATGATTATGGAGATTTGATCGAGTCTAAAATATCTCTGTCTTGGGAAAGAAGATCATATAAATTAGGTCTTTTTTATCAACCAAATAAGCAATCGGGAGGAATAACCTTTACTTTGAATGGATTTGAATAGAGATTAATTTATTTTATTAAATTTTATATAAGGTAAACTACCTATTTTTTTCTCAATAAGCTCTATATTTTCAAGGAGGGTTGAGGTGGCGTCCCATTTTCCAGATAAAAACATTTTTCTTGAAGAATCTTTGATTTCAAGATTTAAATTACAAGATTTTGTTATCAAGGTTGATTTATTAATATCAATTTTCATTAAAGAATTATCATGATTACTATCTTTTTGAATTTTTTTGATTATTTTTTTTGGAAGTGTAAAGCAAGGTATCCCAATTGCAACACAGTTGCTATAAAAGATTTCCGCAAAGCTTTCTCCAATTATTGTTCTTATGCCCCATCTCAGAAGAGCTTGTGGAGCATGTTCTCTACTAGAGCCGCATCCAAAATTGCTATTAACAATTAGTATTGAAGACTCCATGTTAGTTTTCAAATCAAAAGGGTGTTTCCCTCTTAAATTCTCTCTATCATCTTTAAAAACGGATTCACCTAAATTTTCGAAACTTACACACTTTAAGAAACGAGCAGGGATTATCCTATCAGTATCAATGTCATCGCCAGTTAATACAATTGGCTTACCAACTATTTGTGATATTTTTCCAGTTGGGGCCTGAAATTTCTTCTTCATTTTTTAATGAATTCTCTTACATCACTAACTCGGCCAGCTATGGCAGCTGCAGCAACCATAGCTGGGCTCATTAATAATGTTCTGCCGTTGGGAGATCCTTGCCTGCCTTTGAAATTACGATTACTGGAACTAGCACTGATTTGATTACCTATTAACTTATCTGAGTTCATCGCTAAACACATTGAGCAACCTGGCTCTCTCCATTGGAATCCTGCATCTAGGAAAATTTTATCAAGGCCTTCATTTTTTGCTTCCATGGCAACTTTTTCTGACCCTGGAACTACAAAAGCTTTTACATTCTTTGAAACTTTATTATGTTTAACAATTTTAGCGGCAGCTCTCAAATCGCTGATTCTTCCATTAGTGCAGCTACCTATAAAACAAACATCAATTGGGGTATTTTTAATTAGTTGTCCTGGTTGAAACCCCATGTATTCATATGCTTCCTCAGCGATAAATTGATCATCCGGATCGATTTCAATTTTTGAAGGTATTTTTTGATTGATACCTACACTTTGTCCTGGTGTTATGCCCCATGTAATAGTCGGCTCTATTTTTGATGCGTCTATCTTGATTACGTCATCATAAATTGCTTTTTCATCACTTTTAAGCGATTCCCACCAATTAATTGCTTGATACCAATCATTATTCTTGGGTGCAAATAGTCTTGCTTGAATATAATCGTAAGTTTTTACATCAGGATTTATGTAACCACAACGGGCTCCTCCCTCTATAGACATATTGCAAATTGTCATTCTCTCTTCCATAGAAAGATTTCTTATAGCAGGACCTGCAAATTCATATGCATAACCTACTCCTGCTTTTACTCCAAGTTTTTGAATAATATGAAGCACTAAATCTTTAGCAAAAACTCCATTTGAAAGTTTATTCTCACACCAAATTTGTCTTACCTTTAGTTTAGTCATTGATATTGTTTGACTTGCTAGAACATCTCTTACTTGACTTGTTCCTATACCAAAAGCAATTGACCCAAAGGCGCCGTGGGTAGAAGTATGCGAATCTCCGCAAGCAATCGTCATTCCAGGCTGTGTCAAGCCAAGTTCTGGGGCTACAACATGAACTATTCCTTGATTGCCACTTCCGATATTGAAAAATTTGATATTGTGCTCAATGCAATTCTTTTCAAGTGTATTAATCATTTGTTCCGCAAGATTGTCTTTGAAGGGCCTGCTCTGATTATCTGTTGGCACAATATGATCAACCGTTGCAATCGTTCTGTTTGGGAATCTCACTTGTAAGTTTTTATCTTTTAAAGCGCCAAATGCTTGAGGACTTGTCACTTCATGAATGAGGTGAAGACCAATAAATATTTGATCTGAACCTCCAGGAAGATTCGCAACCGTGTGTAAATCCCAAACTTTATCAAATAGGGTATTTTGACCCAATTTATAGAAATAGTTACTTACTATACGATAATAGGATTAATCTGAGGCTGTTCAAACACACATTTACACTTAGTGTTTGAATTTCTATCCTATTACGGGTTGAGTTAAATATTTTTTTTATGTTAGTAACATGATTATTCGGTCCTGAAATTGAAATAAAGACAAGTCCAACTGGTTTATCTTGACTACCTCCGTTGGGACCAGCTATTCCACTGATTGCTATTGACCAATCTGCTCCTAATTTCTCTTTTACATTAACTGCCATGGCTTCACAAACTTCTTCAGAAACAGCTCCATATTTTGTGAGCTTTTCTTCTGAGATCTCCAATAATGAATTTTTTAGCTCATTACTATAAGAAATAATACTACCTTGAAAAACTTGAGATGAGCCTGATATTGAAGTGATTGATGAAGAGAGTAGTCCTCCTGTACAGGATTCTGCAAAAACAATAGTTTCGTTTCTCTTGGCTAATGCTTTTATTAAAATACTAGGAAGAGTATCGTGATCTTCGCCAAAAATAAATTTCGAAAACTTTGTTTTTAATTCTTCTTTTACAGGTTTTATTATATTTTTTGCTTCCAGGTCATTCTTCGCTCTAGCAGTGATTCTGAGTTTAACTTCCCCCAAGTTTGCATATGGAGCTACAGTTGGGTTTTTAAGACTCAGAAGATCATTAATCTTTTCTGCAACGCTAGATTCTCCAATGCCTGATAATTTAAGAGTATTTGAAAAGAATGAATAACCATCAGAAAATTTGTTTGTAATAAATTCAAATGCAGTTTCTTTCCACATAGCTTTCATTTCGCTTGGTACACCTGGAAAAGTAAGAATCGTAAACCCTTTTATAGGTTCCCATATCATTCCTGGGGCAGTGCCTCTAGGATTATTAATTATTTGCGCATTTTTCGGGAATAAACATTGTTTCCTTAAGCTAGAAGAATTTTCCTGCAACTTTGAGTTTGATAGTTTTTGTTTAATTTCCTCCCATAAGTGATACCTTTCAAAAAGAGAAACATTAAAAGACTTTGCTATTGCTTCAGTAGTTAAGTCATCTGGTGTGGGTCCCAAGCCACCAGTTGTAATTAGGAGATTACTTCTTGTCGATATTTCTTGAATTACTTTTATGATTCGTTCACAATTATCACCTACTGTTGATTGTCTAAAATGATATAAGCCTAATTGAGACAACTGCTCAGAAATCCATTGAGCATTTGTATTTACAATATTTCCTAAAAGTGAGGAAAACGATTACATAAGGTTAATACTCTTTCTTTACATTGACTTTCAATCAGTGAATCATTCGGATTAAGTAATCTATCAGCAATGATTTCACCAACTTCAGCAAAAGCACTTTCATTAAAGCCTCTGGTAGTTAGAGCAGCAGTACCTAACCTTAGACCACTTGTCACAAAAGGTGATTCAGGATCAAAAGGAACAGTATTTTTATTTGCTGTAATATTCACTTCGCTTACAAGCAAATCAGCAATTTTACCAGTCATATTAATACTTCTCAAATCGAGTAAAACGATATGATTATCGGTACCTCCACTAACAATATCAATACCTCTATTGGTTAAAGTTGAAGCCAGAACTTTGGCATTTTTTATTACTTGTTGAGAATAATCAACGAAATCGGGTTGTAAAGCTTCTTCAAATGCTACTGCTTTAGCTGCAATAATATGTTCCAAGGGCCCACCCTGAGTTCCAGGGAAAACAGATTTATCAAATTTCTTGCCAAATTCTGCATCTTTGCATAAGATAAGTCCCCCTCTAGGTCCTCTCAATGTCTTATGTGTAGTAGTAGTTACTACATCACAGTATGGTATTGGATTTGGGTGCAGTTTACTTGCTACGAGCCCGGCGATATGTGCAATATCAGCCATTAAAAACGCCCCAACTTCATCTGCAATATTTCGAAATGATTTAAAATCTATTGTTCTTGGGTAAGCAGAATATCCACATATGATTAATTTTGGCTTTGTTTCAAGTGCTATCTCTCTTATTTCCTCAAAATTTAATTCACTAGTTTCTTTATTGACTCCATAGTGAACTGCATTGAACCACTTGCCACTCATATTTACAGGAGATCCATGAGTAAGATGACCACCATGAGATAAATCCATTCCCATGATTGTGTCCCCAGGTTTTAGAAGACTTAAAAAAACAGCAGCATTTGCCTGTGCTCCACTATGAGGTTGAACATTAGCCCAATTTGCATTAAATAGTTTTTTTGCTCTCTGAATAGCTAATTCTTCTATTTCATCGACAAATTCACAACCGCCGTAATATCTTTTTTGAGGTAATCCTTCTGCATACTTATTAGTAAGGACAGATCCTTGAGCCTGCATGACAGCAATTGATGCAAAATTCTCACTTGCAATTAATTCAAGGTGTGTTTCCTGTCTATTTTTTTCAGAGTTAATAAAATTAGATATTACTGGATCTCTTTCTTTAAGATCTTTAAGAATATTCATTGAATTTGATAAGTAATATTAACAATATAGACGAGGTGCTCTAATCCACTGAGCTACAGGCGCATAATTATGTAATATCTCTGTTTCAGGGTCTCTTAGTCAACTAGATTTCGGGTAAAATGTCTATTATTAATAATCTCATCAAAATTAATATGCCTATAAAGTGGTACGGAAACGGTGATTTAGAAGATCCCATCTACAAACATTTTTCTCGAATAGTAAATTTTGTGATTCACTGTATGATATTTACTGCTGTTGTAAGTGGCACTTGGCTTATAAAAGAAATTAAATATGAAATCGCCTTTTTTAATAATTTTGCGATTTTATGGTCAATTCTTTTAGGATCTCATCTTCTTTTTGTAATCGTAAAAAAACCTAAAGATACTGCAAAACAATCAACTTAAATCAATTTCTTATTTATGGACTCTCAGATACGAATAAGTGATCTAGAAAATATTATTTCAGAAAAGGTTTTTATAAAAATAGAAAAGTGGAATTTATATCTTGGAGATGCAGGCTTATCTAGGCATCTCGCCATAGAATGTATCGGGAATAAAGATCATGGTCCATTAGAGGCTGCAAAATTGAGTTTGAAAGCTATTAATGTAAAAGTTGGAGATGGAGTTAATAGTATCCCACTTTTTAATTTAATAACTAATTCACAAATTCTTGAGTTAGAAGAGATTTTGGAAAGTTTTTTTGATTACTAAATCTCGTTTTGATAAATTTTAAATTTGTTCACTTTCAGAAATTTTGTAATCATAAAATAAATTACAAAAAAAGTTAGAGATCCAAATATTAGTAATAAAGCCCCTCCAAAATTCGAATTAAAGTTATTTGTTGGTTTGAAAATAGTCAAACAAATTGTGCCATCTATTAATGATGCTATTGACATGAGGTAAATTTTCTTCAATAAATCCAAGTTAGGCAAATCGATATTTTCATTTCGCAAATTGAGAGAAAGCAAAATACAAACTATAAAATTGACTATTACTGAAGATAATATTATTCCTACAACTCCGTAATTGTAAGGTGAAAGATTCCCCTAATAAATCCTTATAGAGGTAAAAGGGTATGCCAATTGAATAAGCAATTAATATACTCTTAACTTTTAAAGTTGCTGAATAATCAAAAACTCCTCTCTGAAAAACTAACTGCACAATTTGGTTATTGAATGTTAAGAAAAATCCAGTTAAAAAAATAGTTGTCAAGAAACAGTACTCTATTCCAGAGATTAATTTTTTTTGGAGCCCTTTTTTATCTCCATCACTTCTCAATTTAGAAAATTTTGGAAGTAATGGCAAAATTAAAGAGTTGGATAATATCCCTAATGGAGCTTGTATAAGAAAGTTTCCATAAGCTAATCCCGATGCTGCTCCTTGAAAACTGGACGCGAAAAACATATCAATAAAAACATTTATTTGACTTAAACCAGATGAGATAGATGCTGGAAAAATTAGTTTAAAAATTCTCCTCTCTTCATTTTTAAATAATGGGAAGGTTGATTCTAATCTCAAGAGACCGATTTTTTTTATTTCCCAAATTTGAACAACAAACTGAATAAAGGTCCCAGTCAAAGTAGCAAAAGCTAATAACCCGGTATAACTGAGAAAATTTGAAGATGTATTTTCTTGGTTGAAAATAAATTTGAATAAAATAAAAAAAATAGTGGTTATGCTTGTTATGGCTGGGCTTATGCTTGATAAAAAGAATTTTCTTCGTGAATTTAAGGCGCCAAAGCTTAAACCAATGAAGCCAGATAAAGGGATACAAGGTGTAAGTATCCTTAATTGGTAAGTAGCAATAGATTTAGCTTCGAAACTTAGATTGGGAGCTAATAATTCAATTAATAAACTGCAATTAAAGAAAATTAATATAGCTAAACCGAATAATAATATTGAAAGTTTTATGCTTACTTGAGTTAAAACAATTCCCCCATTTTTTTTGTTAAGCGGAGTTAGAACTGCAACTACTGCATTATGTAAAGGACCATTTATCCCGCCAATTATTATGAGCAAAAAGCCTGGAATTATATAGGCATAATTAAATGCGTCGTATGTTATTCCAACTCCAAAAGCAGCAGCTATAAAGATTTGTCTTAAACATCCAGCTAATTTACTAAGACTAAATTTTTCAAGAAGATTAAGTTTCAATTATATTTGATTTTTAAGTAACGACATATTTTATGAATGATCGGATAATTGAATTTGACCCATTAATTGAAGGGGTCTTAATTAAGAGGTATAAAAGGTTTCTTGCGGATATAAAGTTAGAGAATGGAGAGGTAGTAACTGCCCATTGTGCTAATACGGGCCCAATGAAGGGACTTTTGACCGAGGGAGCAAAAGTAAGAATAAGTGTTTCCTCTTCACCAAAAAGAAAATTACCTTTTACTTGGGAACAGGTATGTGTTTTGGATGCAAACAATGAAGAGGTTTGGGTGGGAATCAATACCCTATTTGCAAATAAGTTAATCAAGAAAGTTATTGAGAAAAATTTGCTTAACGAAATAATTGGAGAAATAGAGACAATTGCACCTGAAGTTCCTTACGGCAAAGATAAAAAAAGCAGAATTGACTTTTTTCTAACCCCAAAATCTTCAAATCCTGATAATCGTAACATTTACGTAGAGGTAAAAAATACTACCTGGATTACAAATAATATTGCCCTATTCCCTGACACAGTAACGAAAAGAGGACAAAAACACCTCATAGAATTAAAAGAATTAATTCCTGAAAGTAAAAGTGTTCTAGTGCCTTGTATTACTAGAAAAGATGCTGATTTTTTTGCTCCTGGTGATGATGCAGATCCCTTATATGGCAAGCTTTTTAGAGAATCACTAGGCGCAGGTATGATAACTATCCCTTGTGGGTTTATATTTCATATAGATCACGTATCATGGAATGGAATTAAACCTTTGAAATAAATAAAAAACTTGATATTTTGAAATCCGAAAAAAAAAATTTTTCAACTTTAACAAATAATTTTTAAGATGCAACTATAAAAATGGTATAAACAACTACTAGACACGGATAAGTTTTTTGAATAAATTTAAATTTGAAAGGAAACAGCAAAAAACTGTTTTTTTGCAGATCTAATTTTTTTTTATGACCACTGCTTTGCAAACGCCTCAAAGGCGCTCTAGGTCCAAACTCCAAGATGCAAGTCTTGTAAATGGCCCTATGCTCCTTTTGAGGAGTATTCGAGGATTTAGTTCAAACCGCTCTATGTTGTGGCTTGCAACTGTTCCCCTAGCTTTGTTTGGTTTAGGTATTTTT
>LULO01000374.1_pt1 | contig 12551 bp, 11 predicted proteins | sample 728121 | NCBI WGS metagenome assembly LULO01 (sample SAMN03860287, study PRJNA289734) | marine metagenome | biome: seawater column; feature: ocean; material: water; isolation source: Red Sea water column Station 149 - depth 50m | place: Saudi Arabia: Red Sea | collected 2011-10-15 | depth 50 m | reverse complement strand
TAATGTATAGGGTATACAATTCTTTTTAAGAATCATGGCTGTCACCGCTTTATCTGGAACATCTGGAGCTTTATATTACAAACCTGCTGGTACTAAAGGTACTTTTAGTCCAAGTGATGTTGTAATAGGAACTGAAACTATTACTGTTGAAACTTATTTAAACTTTAAAGTAGGTGATCCTGTTAAGTTCAGTGTTATCAACTCTCAAACTGGTGGATCTGGAACGGGTACATTACCAGCAGGGTTAAATGACAGTTCTACTTTTTATGTAATTGCATATACAGCCACAACAGGAGCATTACAGGTGTCAGCAACTTCTGGTGGTTCAGCAGTTAATATTACTGATGTTGGAACAGCAGCATCTCCTAATGAGTTCCAGGTAGCTTATGCAGCTTTTGCAAGTGTTTCACAGGTTAGAGAGTGGACATTTGAAATATCTAGAGAAGAAATAGATGTAACAACTATTGGTGGCACTCCAACACAATTCACTCCATTTAGAAAATATATTGCTGGTTTTGGTGATGGTACAGGTACTGCTACTGCTTATTTTACAAACGAAGATACAGCGATGGTAAATCGTATGGTTCAAGATGTGCTACAAAGACAGCAGGTAGGTGCAGCTATGAAACTATATATGGATCAGGTATTTACTGGTGGTTCTGTTAGCGATACATTAAGCAGATTTATTGAGTTTGAAGCTACATTAACTTCTGCATCATTAAATGTTAACCCTGATGATGCACAGACAGTAAGTGTAGAATTTAGACCTGCTGTACAGCCTACATTTGATTTTGCTACTACATAAATAGTTGAGTTTATTAGATAACTAGACTAGAATGAGATAGTAATAATATTAATTTATGGCATCTACTAAAACTATGCGAGCTATTGATCGCTTGCGTAAAGCTGCAAATCTACAAGCTACAAGAAAAGAAGTTACATTATCTGATGGTACTGTTTTTGAAATGTGGGTAACACCTCTTACATTAGCTGAACGTGAAAGGGCACAAAAAGGTATAAAACTTGACGATGCAAATGAATTTGCTTTGCGATTATTAATGTCTAAAGCACAAGATGAAACAGGGCAGAAATTGTTTCAGTTGGGTGAGATAGATGTTCTTAAAAACGAAGTAAGAGATTCTGACTTGCAAAAATTGATGTTAAGTATTATTCAGGAGGAAGAAGAGCAAATCGACCCAAAAGATTAAGCACTGAACTGCGTAAAGATGGTTTAATGATGTTGCAGTTTGGTATTGCTAAAGAGTTAGGAATGAGTCTTGTTGATGTTAGAAAAATGACATTAGAGGAAGTAATTGGTTGGAGTGCTTATTTTCAAGTTTTAAATGAAGACCGAGAGAAAGAAATGGAAAAAATCCGTAGACGAAGGTAGAATAAGAAAAAATAATTTTTTGTGATTAAGGAAACTGCTTCTATTGAGATTGCCGTAAAAGGCATGAATCAGGTTAATCGCTTGACTCAAAAATTAGAATTATCATCAAAATCAATAGATAAAGTTAATAAATTATTAGCAGGTAAAAAAGGTAGAGGTTCTATTTTTGCTGATTATTTAGACGGAGTAAAGTTATCTGTAAGGAGTACAAATAGTCTTAATAAAAATTTAGCTTTAGCTCAAAGCAATTTTAATAAAGTAGCTCTTGGAACTAAGAGTGCAACTATAGCTGCAAGAGATTTTGTGAGAGCTAATAGGGCTGTTGCTGATGGGCTTAGAGAAAGGAATAGATTAATTGAAGAGGCTGAAAGAGTTGTTGCCTCTGAAAGATTTAGGAGAGGTGATTTATCAGGAGATCCTAATGCCTATTCTAGACCTATAGGCCCACGACCTTCAGGTACAAAAAGTTCAGGAAGAGGAAATCCTAGATTTAATAGAGGAAATTTTGGAAATATAGCTAGTAGTGCAATTATTGGTGGTTCGTTTCCTTTACTTTTTGGACAAACAGGTGCAGCAGCAGTTGGTGGTGGACTTGGTGGATTAGCAGGTGGTGCTATAGGAGGTCAATTTGGATTTGCGTTATCTATTCTTGGCACAGCAATAGGATCTGCTATCGATCAAAATGAAAAATTTAATAAATCTTTAGCGGTTTTAAATGTTCAATTTTCAAAATCTGGTACAGGCAGTAAGTTACTAGCAAGTGATATAGATAAATTAGCGAAGAAATTAAATATAACCAAAGAAGAAGCAATAGCAGCTTTTAGTGCTTTTAAAGAATTTGGTTCTAGTTCAGCAGCAAAATCGTTAATCAGTATTTTTGGTACGGATTCTGCAAGTTTTGATCTTTTAGCTGCTACAAATAGACAAGCTGCATTAGCTCAACAAATATTTGATGCTAGAAAACAAATAGGTAATGAAGTAGCAAAACAATTATTACAACAAAATTTAATCAATAATCAATCTGTTGTTGAATTAGCGTTAGCTGAAGCAAAAGCAAAAGCAGCAAATGATGAAGCTATTGCAAAAGCAAAGGTTGTTACACTTCAAGATAGAATACTTGCTGGTGCTGCAAGTGATGGTTTTAATCGTGTCGATCCTTCAATTTTTGGACAAGAAAGGGCACAAAAAATACAAGAAGAATTTGAGAAAAATAGAGCAAAAAGATTGGAGGATTTAAAAAATTCATTAAGAGAAGTTCGAGAATTACTTGGTCTTGTTAATGAAGCTCAAGGTAAATTTGGACAATCAGGAGTGTTAGCTGTTTCTTCTATTAACGATAAAGTAAAAGATTTAACAGATGAAATGCTTAGATTACAAGATCCAGTTTTTCAATTAATTAGTGCTTCAGAAGCTATTGCAACTTCTTTCTCTACTTCATTTAAAGACATTATTCGAGGAACTAAAACTGTTCAACAAGCTTTTGCTGATATGTTCCAGCGAATTGCAGATTATTTCCTAGATATGGCTGCACAAATGATGGCTGCCAGTATTCAAAAAGGAATATTAGGTTTATTTAGTGGTTTTGGTGGCGGTGGAATTGGTGGAGGTGCACTGCCTCCAGCACCAATATATGTTGCAGCACAAGGCGGTTTTAGTAGGTCAGGTGGATTTAAAGCCTTCCAATATGGTGGTGTTGTTAATTCTCCTACTATGGGAATGGTTGGAGAAGGTGGCGAGCCAGAGTATATTATTCCAGCCTCTAAAATGGATGGTGCGATGTCTAGATATTCAGCAGGTGCTAGAGGTGGTGCTGTTATCCCAGGTGGTTCTGGTGATTCTGGTACAGTTGCAGGTGGTACTGGTAATGCAATAGTTGAATACACTGGTCCTGTTCTTAACTTTAATGGAGATGAGTACGTTCCAAAATCTGCTGTTCCTGAGATTATCGGTGCTGCTTCAAAGCAAGGTGCAATGGCAGGTAAAGCACAAACTATGAATACACTTAGAAATTCTAGAAGTCAACGTGCATCTCTTGGATTATGAGTATTACAACTTTAGTTACTTTTGTAGAAGTATTTAGTGTAGATGTAAATGAAAATAAAAGTACAAAACATTTACTTCAAAATGCCAAAAGAGAACCTTCTGAAAATTCTAATTCTGCAAAAAATACAATCTCTTTTAATGGTAAAAATTATCATTATCTACCTTTTGTTTATCAAGGTACAACTATTAATAAATCAGGAGATAATATTGAATCTAATTTAGTTATGGCTAATCATCCATTAAGCATGGCAAAAGCACAGGAAGCTGTACTTAATAGATATTTTGTAGAAGTAAATGTATGTATTGCAGCTAATGATGATATTGATAATATAACAAATGTCTTAACCACTGATACATGGCTTGCTGCTTCTTTATCTTACGATCCAGAAGTTGTAGAGGTTTTATTAAGTAGTGCAGTAGATGCTGTTGGTGTGAACGTTCCAAGTATTGTATTAACAACTCAAGCTGTTGGTAAACTACCAGTATCAAGTGATATTCAGAACAGATGAAGCCTCATCAACTTATTGGTTTACCTTATAGATTAGGTGCTGATCCTATTAAGCATCATGCCGTAGACTGTGTATCCTTGGCTCGTACAGTTTTAAAATACTATGGTATAAATTCACCTGAACCTACAAGAGATTGGTATAGAAGAGTAAGGAAAAAAGACTTTGATATATTTAAAGAAGAACTTGAAAAGTGGGGAAACGAGACAAAACAGTTTAATATAGGTACAGTTGCATTATGTAAATCTAATAATGGATTTGGTCTTGCTGTTTATTATGAGGAAGGATGGATAAACTGCGGAGAATCGGAGGCAAGATGGAGTCCTTTAGACGGCCTGGAGGTCGTAGGGTGTTACTCCCCGCAGAAATCGAATTATGTAAAACAGTAGGTATAACAGAAGATGAATATTGGTATTTTGTAGAATTAACTCAAGCATTTAACGGAAAAAGACCTAAAGAATACGACAATTTACCTTATGTTGTAAATTTCCCAGCATTATTTACAGCTACTGGAGCTTTAACTACTTTTGGTCAGATAGTTTTTGGAATTATTCTTACAGTAATTTCAATATTATTAACACCAAAGCCTAGAGCACCAAAAACTCCTCCTAGTCTTACAACTGCTGGTCAAACAGGTCCAAAAAGATTTGCACCACAAACAGGATTTAATTCAGTACAAGAATTAGCAAAACTTGGAGAAATAGTACCTCTTGTTTTTACTAAACAAGAAACAGAAATAATAGGAGATTATAAATATTATTATGGAGGTGTTCGTGTAAATGCAAGGTTATTATGGTCGCAAATGTTAAGCCTTGGTACAGGTCAACAATTAAAGGCTTTATTTATGATTGGCTTGGCAGATTTAGCAGCTAAACCAGAATTTGCAGGTTATGCGATAGGTGATTTACTACTTAAAAATTATATAAATAAAAAATTAGCTTTATATGTAATGACTGATGGTGGTAGACCACAAGAAGGGCCAGAAAAATATTCAGAAGGTACTTTAGAACCTCAAGTTGACAGAAATGGCAGTGAGTTTAGAGATGTAATGTCTGTTGATTGGGATGAACAGCTTGGTGCTATAGATACTATTGTCAGTAGTGCAAGAACTCCTAATACACAAGTACAGTTTGGAGCGTATTCACCTATGCCAAACAGCATGAGATATAGGGTTCCTTACGAATTAGTTTTAAAACAGAAAAATTTATCAAGTGATAATAAAAGAGATGTTGGCAAAAAAAGACAAAAGCTTAGAACTAATTTTCCAAGATATGCTTCGATAGTAAGTTATAGCGGTAGTAATACAAATAGAACCAGTTTTAATGTTACAAAAAATAAAGATATACAGTACAAGATTGGAGACATGGATAGTGAAACACAGTATGGTGATGAGTTTGACCCTTGGGGTGTAGAAGATGTTAAATCAGCCGTTAATGCTTCAAGAGAAGAATCAGATGATGCTATTCAAGTGGGTGAATCCTACTTAATAGGATCTGCTTTAGCCGTTTGCATTAAAAAAAGCAAACCTATATGGACACCAGAACATTATCAAGATTTTACTTTTAGAGTTGATACACCTGGCAAAATTGATGTAAGAAGCGGTACAGAGGGATTACTAGGTGCTCATGCAGGTTTTCAATTATTAACATTGCAGAAAGTTGCTATCGGAACCATAAGTAACAGTAAAGTTTGTGATGTAACAGAAATAGGTTTGAAGTCAAAAGTTTTTAAACAAGTAACAAGTTTTCCTAATGTAAATAGTCACCCTGGTGCTGTTGGCTGGAATGAACAAAGTGCTGATACTACACAGGGGGTTGTAAAAAGATACCAAGATGATAATGGTAGTATTTCTCTTGGTGGAATGAGTAAATATATTACTAGGTATAGTTTTTTTAGATTACAGGCAAGAGTTGCTGGTGTTGGTGAGGCAGATTGGAATTATATAGACCAAGGCATACCTTTTGGTGTTAGAGGTAATTCACCGCAACCTCAATATAATTTTATAAGAATTAATCATCGCAGTATACCAAAAAAAGAATACGAATTTAGATTTTTGCCTTTTCCAGGAAATTTAGTAAAAAGAGATTTTGTTGATCGAAACAATCCTGTAAGAATATTAAGTTCTGCTGGAGAACTTCTTTCGTATGAGACTAGCCCAAATGAAGAAGTTTATAATATTTATTTTAAAGGATCTCAAGAAAAGCTAAGAAGTGGTGACGTATCAAATACTGAATGGTATTTAGGTGATTTACCGACTGATGTAGACGGAGGTAAAGTTAATAGGATTCTTGAGACTGTTGATGGAACGATACCACAATCTACGAGATGGATAGAAGTAGATAGAAAGACATCTAATATGGATGCAAATTTAAGAGGCGAAGCTGTAATTTTTTATAAAACACAAAATTATGGTAGTACTTGGGCATGGAGCACAAGAGATAGACCACCTCATTGGTCAGCGTATATTGGAAATAGAAATCAAACAATAAATGGTCCTTTAAGAAATCCAAATACAATTACTATTGGAGATCCTTATGTTCATCCTTATTATGAACCTGGAGATGGTTTTAGATATGGTGTTGGTCCACATATACAAACTTTTAGAGGCAAACCAAAAAACAGACGAGGTGAATATTACGGAATAATTAAATATGCAATGTTAACCCGTGACGTAGATCCTATAGTGCATGAAAATATTTCAACTTCAACAAGCGGAAACGGATCTGGATTAACTGTAAATATTAAAGTTTATTTAAGCCCTATTAATAATCAATATGCTGCTGCTACCTGGGAGATTAATCAAAGAGGTAGTGGTTATAAAGATAGTGACAGGATTAGTATTCCAGCTACAGGAAATTTCCCAGGTAAAAATAATATTGATATAGTTACTGATTTTAGTGAGTTTGTATCAGATCCTTGGCCTGAAGGTAAAAATTTAAACCCATTTGATGCTTTATGTGACTACTATCAATACGATGCAGAACGCAGTAGTCATCAAGACGGACCAGAGCATGAAATAGTTTATGTAAACGAACAGAGTAATCTAGGGAGTTCACCACCATACGCTGTAGATAATGCAGGTATTGCTAACGTTGCCTTACGTCTTAGCAGTTCTAAAGAATGGAATAGTTTTTCACAATTTTCTGCATATATTAAGGAGGGTATTAAAGTTGAAAACATAGCTAAAGGCAGACCAGCAGACAGACCAATATTTGGACCGACAAATTTATTTCCCGAAATTGTATATGCTTTATTAACGGATAAAAAATTTGGTCTTGCAAATTCTATTGGAGTTAGTTCTGTTGATAAAGATAGAATGGTAACTGCTGCTAAATTTTGCGAAGCTAATAAATTTTATTGGGATGGAGTTATAACTGATAAGCAAAACGTAAGAGAGTTTATTTACCAAAACGCAGTATTTAATTTTTTAGATTTTACAATTCTTGGTGGTAAATTTTCATTATTTCCCTCTGTTCCTTTTAATCCTAGTACTTATGTAATTGAGCCTACACAAAAACCATTAGTTCGGGCTTTGTTTACTGATGGCAATACAAAGAATTTAAAGGTTAGCTTCTTATCTCCAGAGGAACGTCAAAATTTTATAGGCACAGCTTACTTTAGAAGAGAAGTTCCAAATGGTTTTTCCGAAACAGAGTCAATTACTTTAGCAGTTGCTGAAGATGATTTGTTAACGCAGAGCGATATTGAAAAATTACCAATAGAAGTATTTGATATGTCAGATTTCTGTACAACTCAAAATCACGCTGAAGAATTTTTACAACACGCATTAATGATAAGAAAAAAAGTAGATCATGGTATTAAATTTGAAACTACACCACAGGCTGCATTAGGATTAAAGCCTGGAGATTATATAAGGTTTATTTCAGAAGCTACACACACTAGCAGATTTGAAAACGGTGTAATATCTCCTGATGGAGTTGTACAAAGCGTGGCTAATAATAGTCTTACAAATGTCAATATTTATCATTGGAAACCAGGAACAGAAGAAGTTAAAGAATCTAATCTAAATGTTGTAGATGGGTATGCTACAGATGCAAACTTATATGGATCTGTCTTTACAGTAAAACAAACAAGTGAATCTAATAGATTATATAAAGTTGAGTCAATTACATACACAGATGAAGGATTAATTGAATTATCAGGAAGTCATGCACCTCTTTTATCTGATGGAACTCTTGCTACAATAAATTATGATCCCGTTAATGATTTTACAGGTGTGTAATGGCAACCAGTAGATTTTTTCCACCTATAAAACCTTCTTCTAGAAGCTACACACCTGGAACGTACCCACAGACAGAATTTGTCGCACAAAATGGTGCAAAAACTGTACTTAGATATGGAAACAAAAAAGTAGATGCAAAATTAACTTTAGGGTTTACAAATATTACAGATAACGAAGCTAATCTTATTTTAAATTTATATGAAGAAGTTAACTCTGATTATGATTATATTGAATTTAATACTGGCGATGGACTTGCAGGGATGACTCTTCCTGATACAACAAACATGAATTTATTTGATAAATTTAGAGAAATTGAAGGTTTTGGAAGAACTCTGTTAAGATACAGGTTTGATGGTCCTCCTACGGTTACAAGTGTCAGACCTAACAGAGTAAATGTGCAATGTAAATTTGTCGCTTGCCTCGATGGGGATTAGAATGGGTTTAAAATTTATTTAAAACAATGTCTGGCTTTTATTCTGGTAAAGAAGGCGAATTACTGATAGATGGAACGAAAGTTGCTAAAGTCAGATCATGGTCTTTTAGTATGAACCAAGCAGTTTTAGAAACTGTTTCTTTAGAAGATACTGATAGAACAATTATTCATGGTACTAGAAGTTATACAGGCAGTGCTAGTGTTTATTACTATCAAAGTACTTCTGGAGGTGGTGCTGGTCAACTTACTACGTTAATACAAAATATCATAAGGCAGGGTGATGGTAGTGGTGACGGCACTGCTCCCGAAAGTAATGCTATGACTTTTAGGTTAAGAATAAAAGATGGATCTACTGCTGGTAGATTTATAGAGTTTTCTGCGATACCGACAAGTTTTGCTATGACAAGTGCAGTAGGGGAAGTAATAGCAGCAGATATTAGTTTTGAAGTGAATGGAGCACCTACTAATCTTGCTTTATAAATGTCTATTTATTTTGGATCGACAGGTTTTATTGAGTTAAAACGTGATGCCTTAAATTCTCAGATAGGAACATCTATAAACCCTGCTGATGTAAATACAACTAAAAAAAGATTTTCTGTTGAAAATATTAATGGTTCATTAATCACAGGAGATCAAATTGAAATAGAAACTGTTGACGGAAGTAATTTAGAGTTATTATCTGGTCATAGTTTTCCTGACCTGCGTAAATATATCCATATTGATGATATGGGTGGAATTAAGTTATATAACACTTTTTCATCTGCTTTAGCTGGTGAAGTTACAGATGCACTTACATTAACAACACCATCTTCAACAAAGAATATATTAATACGCACCAGAAATACTAGATTTAGACCTCTTGCAAAAATTACTGAATTTGAAATTACAACCACAAGAGACACAGTTGATGTTACTAATTTGGGAGAAGAATTTAGACAACAGTATGAAAATGGTCTTATATCAGGACAGGGAACAATACAGACAATATGGCAGCATAGAAACTTTCAAAACGATACCCCTGGTTTTGCCAGTCCTGAGTTTCCTGTTTATTTAAGCCAATTATTGGTACGGATGCAGCAGGGAGCAGATTTTGAAGGAAGATTTTATGTCTATCACGATCCAACTCAAACTACGAACAGCGTGTGGTATCAATCAATGTGTGTGGTAACTAATGTAGCTATTAATGTACCTGCAAGTGGTTTAATAGAAGCACGAATAGAGTTTATAACTAATGGTGTGATTAGACTTCATAATGGAGTACCACCATCATTCTTGTTATTAGAAAGTAGTGATAAGATATTGCAAGAGGATGGAGATGGTATTTTACTTGAAGATCCTTAAAATAAGATTTATGATGTACTTAAAAGTAACTTGACATGGCTGATCTACAGATTACACAATTACCAGAATTAGGTTCAGCCCAACTGCAAGCAACAGACCCGATTGCTCTTGCAGATGTCAGTGCAACAGAAACTAAGAAAATAACTGCAAAAAACTTTGTACAGGGTGCTTTTGGATTAGTAGATGCAGCGTCAATACCAGCTACAGCACTTAGTTATCCTTTATCTGTAGGACAAATTGTTACTGCTACTTTAGCCGATAGTGCCGTTACTAATGCAAAAATTACAGATGCGACAATAACTGGTGCAAAATTAGTAAATAATACGATCACAGCTACACAGATAGCAGCAAATGCAATTACTTCTAGTGAGCTTGCAGATGATGCGGTAGATACAGCAGCAATAACAGATTTAAATGTAACAACAAATAAATTAGCAGCAACATCTGTAACGACTGCAAAAATCGCTGACAGTGCTGTTACTTTTGTAAAAACTAATTTCAGTGATGGCGATATCCCTGGAGCAAAGTTAACATCTGCTTCTGTTACTGCAACCCAAATTGCTAATAATGCTGTAACTGCAAATGAATTAGCCGATAATGCCGTAGATACTGCTGCTATTGCCAATACTGCTGTAACAGGTGCAAAGATTGCTTCAGATACTATCACTGCTGGTAACATTGCTGCTAATGCCATTGGATCGTCTGAACTTGCTGATAATGCAGTAGACAGTGGAGCTATCGCATCAAATGCTGTTACTACTGCAAAAGTTACAGACTTAAATATTACTACGGATAAGTTAGCCAATAATGCTGTTACTGCTGCCAAGATTGCTAATGATACTATTACTGCTACACAAATTGCTGCTAATGCAGTTGGTTCTAGTGAATTAGCTGACAATGCTGTTGATACCGCAGCTATAGCAAATACTGCTGTTACTGACGCAAAGATAGCATCAGGAATTGCAGGTACAAAAATAACAGATGGAACAATTACAGCAGCTAAATTAAATACGTCTAATATTGATAGATCATTAAATGTAGCATCAGGTAATTTAGGAATAAATAATGCAGTAACAGGTGGTGCTTCTGCAAGAAATGGTATTACATATAATGCACAGGGATTAATAACAGCTACAGCAGCATTAGTTGCTAGTGACATACCAGAAGCTACAACATCAGCAGTTGGAGGTGTAAGCGTACCATCAGCAGGTGGTTTGGCTGTTACAGCAGCAGGTGCATTATCTATAAACAACACTGTTACTGCTGCAACTAGATCAGGAATTACTTTTAACGATCAAGGATTAATAACAGGAACGGCTGCTCTTGTTGCGAGTGATTTACCTTTAGCTACTGCTTCTGCTGTTGGTGCTGTATCAATACCAGTTGCTTCTGCTCCTTTAGCTATTTCTGGTACAGGTGTTTTATCTATTGCAAATAGCGGAGTAACAGCAGGTATATATCCAAAAGTTACAGTATCGGCTCAAGGCTTTGTTACTTCAGGAACAACTCTTGCTGCTAGTGATATTCCTGATTTGACCACTTCAAAAATCACTACTGGTACGTTTGGAACAAGCTTTGTAGCAAATGATGCGATTACAATGGATAAGCTGGCAAACTTGTCTACTGGATTTATACAAGAAGCATCTCCTGATATATCTGACTTGCCTACTGGAGTTTTCTGGTTACAAGAATCTACAGGACAGCTAAGAATATTTAACGGCAACAGTTTTTTCTCTGTTGGTTTTGGAAGATTAGCAGAAGAAAACCTTAGATTTTGCGGAACATTTAATGCTACTAACGGAACAATAGTTACACTTACAGCCTTTGGAACGTCAGCAGGTTTTACTGTCAGTAATGCAATACCAGCAGGTACAACAACATTAACTGGAGCTTATTTTGTTTGTGTTACCCCTGGAAATGGAACAGCAGTTGTACCAAGTACAAGTTTTGATGCAGGTGATTGGTGCTTATGCGTGGGTGCGGATAATTGGGATAGGATTGATACTTTATCTGGACCAGGTAGTGTTTCCAGTTTGAATGATTTATCTGATGTAACAGTATCAAGTCCTACAACTGGTCAATTATTAGTACTTCAAGCAAGCGGCCAATTTGCAAATGTTTCCGTATTAAGTGGAGGAACTTACTAAATTGATGTATCCTTTAGTTAAGTCAAGGTAAACTATGGCAATTCAAATTAAATTAAAGAATAGTGTTGTACAAGATAGTACTCCCAGTACATCTGATTTACCTGCTGTTGGAGAGATAGCACTAAACGCAAATATAAATAGCATCGGTGGCTTTATGCGAGCCAGTGATAATAGTATTGTAAAAATATTTGGCCCAGGAAGTTTATCAACACCTACTGCTACAACTACAGTTTCGGGTATATCTGAACTAGCAACTAATAGTGAGACAACAACTGGAACAGCTACAAATAGAGTTGTAACCCCTGCTGGCTTAAATGCGGTAACGGTTGCAGAACGTTCCACATCAAACAGTACTTACCTTGCGTTAGCTGGTGGTACTTTGACAGGAGTAGTTGCTGCTACTGCTGGAAGTAACTCAGCACCTTCTATACATTTTGGAGATAGCGAT
>LULO01000509.1_pt1 | contig 12578 bp, 10 predicted proteins | sample 728121 | NCBI WGS metagenome assembly LULO01 (sample SAMN03860287, study PRJNA289734) | marine metagenome | biome: seawater column; feature: ocean; material: water; isolation source: Red Sea water column Station 149 - depth 50m | place: Saudi Arabia: Red Sea | collected 2011-10-15 | depth 50 m | reverse complement strand
CTATCAAATTCTTGATCACCGATTAAAATAACAACAATCTGAGTAGTAATTGTAGTTGCCGCATCAAGTGGATTAGCTGTTAATTTTGCATTTAATCCTGCAGCCATAACAACAATCATTGTCTCCCCAATTGCTCTTGAGACAGCTAATAGAAATGAACCGACAATGCCTGGCAAAGCAGCTGGCAATAATACTTTTACAATTGTTTCCCTTTTGGTTGCTCCCATGGCATAAGAGCCTTCCCTTAAACTTTGAGGCACAGATTTTATTACATCATCAGAAAGTGATGAAATAAATGGTATTATCATTATTCCCATAACAAATCCCGCAGCTAGAGCGCTTTCAGAAGAGACAGTTAGTCCAGCACCCTGACCGATATCTCTCACTAAAGGCGCAACAGTTAACGCTGCAAAAAATCCGTATACAACCGTTGGGATACCAGCAAGAATTTCAATAATTGGCTTAGCCCAATCTCTGACTTTTGGAGAAGCGTATTCAGACATATAAATGGCTGTGAGTAAGCCAACTGGGACTGAAACACACATTGCAATTAATGCAATAAGAAATGTTCCAGCAAATAATGGAACAGCGCCAAATGCATTGGCCAAGTCTCTTGTATCAAGATCTCCAGCTTCTCTAACAAAAACTCTTTGAGGACTCCAATTTAATCCAAATAAAAAATCGGTTATTGGAACTTGAGAAAAAAAACGCAACGTTTCATATAATAAGGAAAAAATTATTCCAACAGTAGTCATAATAGCGACAAGTGAGCATGTAAAATACAAGACTAGTAAAAATTTCTCTACAATTTTTCTAGAATTAAGTTTGTGATTAATATTGAATATTGAGTAAAGTACAAGTAAACCCGAAAACCCAAGAACTGCAACATAAGTTAAATTTTCAATCGTCTTATTAATATAATTTAATTTATTTACGGCACCATCTATAAGAATAGTATTTTCATCAAAAAGTTTTATGCCCAATGCAGTGTTTTCGATTTGGGTAAACAATAAACTTAGTTCTGTTTCTGTATAACTGCCAAGTGCTATGAAATCACTTAATACATATTGCTCAATAAAAAATGATTTAAACGAGGTAATCATCAACAGTATCAATAACGCCGGCACAACAGCCCATAGAGCTACGTAGTACCCATAATAATGACTAAGTGATTTAAGATTTTTTTGATTTGAAGTCCTAAGATTTTTTGCTCTTAAATTTCCTAGAAAATAGCTGGTGATACCAATTAGAATAATTAAAGAAATTAATATAAATCCCATACTTCACCATAATGCTTATTCAACAACTGAGACAAGCATAACTTGCCTCAGTTGTGGATTAATCAAGTCTTTTAGTCCAGATCGAGTGTTTCTAAGTTAGCAACTCTTGATCTTATTTCAGATGCATCACCATCAGATAATGCAACTAAACCGATATCAGTTAGATATCCATCTTCGCCCATTGCATCAGGGCTTGTGAAAGCTTCAAGAAACTCTTCAATTCCTGGCACAACACCTACGTGAGCTTTTTTCACGTAGAACTGTAATGGTCGTGCAATTGGGTAAGAATAATCCTGGATACCAGCAAGCGTTGGCTGAATTCCAGTGATCGAAGCAGATTTAATTTTATCTTCGTTAGCTAGAAGATAGCTGTAACCAAAGTAACCAAATCTTTCTGGATCCTCTGATAATTTTTGAACTATTAAAGTGTCGTTTTCACCAGCTTCAATAACTCTTCCATCTTCTCGCACTACTGCACATTTTTTCTTTGCCTTTTCACCGGCATTTTCCCAAAGTGTGTATGCGCCTGCTGCTTTGCAACCTTTTTTCATAATAAGTGAATTCCAAGCATCTCTTGTACCAGATGTCGGCGGTGCAACTAGGATTTCAATTTTATGATCAGGTAATGAAGCATCAATGTCAGACCATTTTTCATATGGGTTATCAATTAAATTTCCAGCAATGACATTACCCTCGCCATCTTTTGCAACATTAGCGGGTACTTTTTCTGCAATTGCTAAAAATAAATGCTCTTGTGTGAAATCTGCATCGGCAGCATCTAAGCTATGGGCAAGCGTCAAGCCATCATTACCAATCGTAATTTCAATTATGTCAGTGACACCATTTTTAGCACATAATGCTTTTTCTTTACTTTTAATTTTACGAGACGCATTGGTAATATCGGGGTGATCGGTACCAACTCCAGCACAGAATAATTTCATTCCACCGCCCGTACCAGTACTCTCAATCACTGGTGTATTAAATCCAGTCTTACCAAATCTCTCAGCAACTACGGTTGCATAAGGGTATACAGTCGACGAACCAACGATTTTTATAGTATCTCTAGCTTGAGAACTGAATGTAAAAATTGATGAAGCGAAAACTGCAATAATCATTATTTTGATTAATCTCATTATTTTCTCCATTAAGGTTTAGAATCATCATTAAATTATTTTGACTTGGTTACATGTTTATAACAGTTTTATTACATTTTTATGAATGTCAGTTTATTGTTGATAGTTTAAATAACTGTTTTTATTAAGATATTTAAAGGGAAGATAAATTAATGTGAATATAATAACTGTTAACACAGCCAAATAAGGAATGTGCATTGGAGGAGATGGAAATATATCTAAAAGTGTGTTCGCGGCAGGCGTTATCATTAAATACCAATAATTTACACCTTTAAAGAATTGAGAAATATAAATATTTAGTCCATAAATTATAGGTAATAAACAAACGGCAAACAAAAGAACTCGTAAAACTGACCACCAGGTTAATTGAACCTTCGTACATACACAGGCATATATTACACAAAGCAGTAATAAACCATGACCGAAATAATAAGTAATATACTCTGCATCAGGAAATGAGAAATCCAAATCTGGTGTAATGATTGCAAGGAAATTTCCACTTAATCCAAAAAAATAACCCACTTCGAAAAAAAATTTAATTTTTGTATACACATATAATCCCATTGATATTGCAGCTATATGGCAAATGTGCAATGGCAATACTTCGTAAATAGAATGATCATAAAATATCACTCGATAAAATGGCTTTATTATCTCATGAGAAATTAATATAAAACCAATTAACAAAAAAATTGATCTAGTTACATTTTTATTATTTATAAATCGAACAAAGAAAGGAAATAAAATTGAAATAGTCACAATTGTGAAAATTGTTGCCAAATGATGATAACCAAACAAAACAAATTGAGTCGCCATATCTTATTTTAACCAAGATTTGTTAAACTATTATTGCACCTTATGAAATGGGTGCAATAGGCAATTCTACTGAAAATGTACTGCCTTGATTTATTTCACTTTTTATATCTAAATGTCCTCTGTGCTTATTTAAAATATGTTTAACTATGGTTAACCCTAAACCCGTTCCACCGATTTCTTTTGATCTTGCTGCATCTACACGGTAAAAACGTTCAGTTAATCTTGCTAGATGTTTAGGATGAATGCCTTCGCTTTCATCTTTAACGCTGATTTTTGATACAAGTTGTGGAAATAGCTTTTTATCGTCACTATAATCAGTTTGCTTTTTGATTTTTTCTGCCGATATGTCTATTGAGCTGTTTAGTTTTCCATATTTAATCGAATTATCTATAATATTTGTAAAGACCTGTACCAACTCATCTTCATTTCCCAATACAAATAAACCCTCACTAAGTTGATGGTTGACTCTTATTTTAATATTCTTTGTCAATGCGTATTCTTTTAGACTTTCCGCAACATTATCTATTGTTTTCAATAAATTAACTTTTTTGGTTGGATGAATATGCTCATCAGACTCTATTTTAGATACGACAATTAAATCATCTATCAGTCTTTTCATGCGAATTGTTTCTTTATCCATAATACCAAGAAACTTAGACATAGATTTTTGATCATCTTTTGCTGGACCTCTTATAGTCTCCAAAAAACCCATGATTGTAGCAAGAGGTGTTTTTAGCTCATGACTTACGTTTGCAATGAAAGAAGAGCGTACTCTTTCAATATTTTTTAAAGGAGTTATATTTTTCATGAGAATAACATAATTGTCTCTTGTGTTAGTTAATTGGAGATGATTTTTCTCATAACTAATCTCCACATTGTAAAAATTTGTTGATCTAGGTGATAAACTTCCGTACTCACTATTATATTCAATTATTTCTGTTTCTTTATTTTTATATACATTTTCTAATGCCTCTAAAACTATTGGGCTTCTAATTAAGTTTGTTATATTTTGACCAGTATAATTATTTTCAAATAAATCTATTGAATGGGAATTTTGAAAAACAATTTTTTGATCGGAATCAAGAACGATTATTGCATCTTCTAGCTTATTAAGAATAAAACTGATATTTTCCATTGATTAAACAAATATAATCTTTTGTGATAATTTTTTGTGCTTTGAAAGCATTAAAATAAATTTATTAAATCTACTGTTTAAAAGTTCTGAATAGTTTTTTGGGATAGAAAATATCAAATTTGAATCTTTTACATAAATACTGATATTGCTGTAATTAAAATTAGATAATTTTCCAATTTCATATACAATTCTTAAGAATAATCCAAGCTCAATACTGCTTAATAATTTATTTTTATTTATAACTTTTCTATAATCTTTTATCTCATTTAGATCTATTCCATTGTGAAAAACATAAATAACAGTAGCGAGTGTAACTCTGTCAGAATGGCTAAACTTTAATATTTCTGATTTTAATATTTGTTTAAATACAAACAATCCCCTCTCGTCACGAGCTATACTGTCTCCCGTTGATAAATAACTTATAGAGGACACTCTTATTCTTTTATTTAAATAGGATTTTCTTTTAAAAAAATTATTTGTGAATAATTTAATATTCTCATAATTTACGGTGCTAGGATTTAATTCGTTAGAAATTGCAGCAACTTTTAATGATTGATATTCAAGCGGATCGCTATTTGAGCTTAGGCTTAATTTATGAGAAATATAGCCTTCTCTGATAGCTGTGTATGAAATAACTACTTGCCTAGCAGAGGTCTTATTTATTATTTCCAACGCGACCTTGGCTGCGTATCGTATAAATGGTGTTTTATCTTTTGTAATTAATGAATATTGTAGCAAGTCCTTTTTTTTAAAATTTGAAACTTCTTCAAGCATCGATACAAAGTTATCAAAATCAGGTTTGAAATGATGAATGACTTTGAGAGGATAGCTGTACTTATCAAAATATAATTTAACTAAAGCTCTCCACGTACCGCCCGTAAGGATTACCCTTTTAAACTTATTTTCATTAAGCCATTCAGTATTTTGTAGAGAGTTTTTGAATTTTTCTATTATTTTTTTATTTTTAGTTTTTGCTCTGTGAACACCTAGTGGCAAGGACAATGTATTCATTATTTCTTTCTTTTTAACTTCTGCGAGTTCTAAGCTGCCACCGCCGAGATCAGCAACGAGACCACTTGATTTTTTTAGACCGACAATACATCCCATGGCAGAAAACTTTGCTTCTTCATTACCATTTAATACATGTATTTTCTTTTTAAAAATATTTTCTACATCAGCAATAAATGCCTCTCTATTTTTAGCAGCACGGACAGCTTCTGTTGCAAAAATTTCATAATTTTTAATATTTGATGAGTCTATCAATTCCTTTATATAATAGAACGCATTCATTGCTTTTTTTATGGAGTCTTTATTAAGCTTATTGTTTTTAATTAGATCTTTACCTAGCCCACATGAAATTTTTTTGTTAAAAATAGCTATCTGATTATACCTAAAGTTTTCAAAAATTTGAAAACGAACTGTGTCAGAGCCAATATCAATTATTGCAATGCGTTCGTCTTTAAAAAATAATTTTTTTTTGGGAATTAAATTATTCATAATGCATCAGAGAGAGTAGTTTCTTAGGCTTTCTATTTCCTTTTAATTTTCCTCTACCTGACAAACTTGGATTTGACATGAAGTATTTATGTGCATTAAACGTCTTACCTTTTTGTTTAACTCTTTTGTATGTGCCATCATCGTTCATTATCCACGTTTGCTCATTATCTAGGAAATTGGCAACCATTATTTGATTCAGTATTTGCTCATGGACAGTGGAGTTCTTTATGGGGGTTAATATTTCAACTCTTCTATCCAGATTTCTAGGCATAAGATCAGCTGATCCAATTAAAACGGTGTTGTTTTTTGATGGTATATTAGATTCGTTTGCAAAACAGAAGATTCTAGCATGCTCTAAATATCGGCCAATGATACTTTTAACAACAATATTTTCAGAAAGTTTTTTAACTCCTGGTCTTAAGCAGCAAATTCCTCTAATGAACAATTCAATTTTTACTCCCGCTGCAGAAGCCTCATAAAGCTTGGAAATCATTTGAGGGTCAACCAAAGAGTTCATTTTAAGCCAGATACCAGATGGTTTACTTTTCTTTGCATTTTTAATTTCATTATCAATCATTGCATTAATTTGATTTCGCATTGCGGGTGGAGAGAGCACTATATCATGTAATTTCATTGGAGAAGCATACCCAGTCATGTAATTAAAGATTCTTTCAATATCTTTGCAGATTTTTTCATCTGCCGTAAATAATGACAGGTCTTCATAAGTTTTAGCGTTTTTTGGATGATAGTTTCCTGTGCCAACATGTACATAGCTTTTTAATTTGCCTGCTTCTCTTCTGATAATTAGGCTCGCCTTTGCGTGCGTCTTCAATTGAGCAAAACCGTATACAATTTGAACTCCTGATTTCTCCATTTGATTGGCAAGAGCCAAATTAGATTCCTCATCAAATCTTGCTTTTATCTCAACAACAGCTGTAACACTCTTACCGTTATCTGCTGCTTTTGTAAGGGCTTTTATAATTGGACTATCAGCAGTGGTTCTGTAAATCGTTTGTTTAATTGCTACTACTTTTGGATCAGTAGCGGCCTGATTTAAATAATCAACAACGACATCAAAAGTTTCATATGGATGATGGACAACAAAATCTTTTGATCTGATGGCAGCAAAACAATTATTATCAAATTGCTTTAACCTTTCAACAGGTCTTGAAATAAATTTTTTAAATTTTAATTTTGGTCTATTTAAATTATGAATCTGCGATAAATCTTGTAAACCAACATGCTTTGATAGAACAATTACTTGCGCATCTTTAAGATTCAAATTTTTTTTTAAAAAGTTTTTCTTTTTAGATGATATATTTTTTAAAATTTCTAGCCTTACTATTTCCCCTCTTTTTCTTTTTGTTAATGCTTTTTCAAAGTATTTAATAACATCTTCATCGTCTTCATATTCGTAATCGATATCACTGTCTCTTATAACCCTGAATATAGCACTATCCAACAATTTAGAATTTGGAAATAGATCTGTAAAAAAATATCTAATAATATCTTCAACAAATAAATAGTATTCTTTTTTACCCTCTTGAATAAACACAAGTCTGTTTAATGCTCGCGGAACAATGATTACCGAATTAAACGGTTTATTTGAACCTCCTGCAACTAAACTCAATGAAATACACAATCCTTCATTTGGAATAAATGGAAATGGATGCACTGGGTCAATTGAAATTGGCGTTAATATAGGTAGTATTTCTTCATTAAAATGTTTTTTTAGATTTTTTCTCAATCTTATATTTAATTTATTAGGCGTCATATGAATTATTTTTTCTGTATTTAATTCTCTAACAAGTTTTCTAAAAGTAGCGTCCTGATCCTTAAATATTTTTGCAGATGCATTTTGTGCTGCTTTTAATTGTTGATGTCCAGTCATGCCGTCATGGCTTATTTTGTTTGGATTATTTTCTATTTCATCAAAAAGGCTTGGTATTCTAACCATATAAAATTCGTCCAGATTACTTGCAGAAATTGAGAGAAAATTAACTCTTTCGATTATCGGCACTTTAATATTATTAGCCTCATCTAAAACTCTTTGGTTAAAAAGAAGCCATGATAGTTCTCGGTTTAAGAACTTATTGTCTGAATATGTATTTTTTCTTATCATTATTAGAGTGATGAAGCATTTATATCTATTGAGACACGCTAAATCAAGTTGGGATGATCCTAGTTTAAATGATTATGAGAGACCTCTTTCTAATAGAGGAAAAAAGAATTGTAACAAAATTGAAACATTTCTTTCACAAAAAAAAATAATACCAGATATTTCCTATGTTTCATCTGCAAGAAGAACTGTTGATACATTTAATTTAGTTCTTGGAAAAATACTAAAGGCAACTTCGAAGGTTGTTTTTAGCAATAAATTGTATTTATGTGACGAAATCTACCTTTTTGAATTAATCAAAAACACTGAAAATAATTATTCAAATATTTTAATCGTTAATCATGAGCCCACAATTCGAAATTTAACAATGGATTTAAGTGTACCCACCAAAGATGAAAAATACTTAAATATTAAAAATAAATTTCCAACTGGAAGTCTTGCAATACTAAAATCTGATTTAAAAGATTGGAGTGATTTAAAATATAATTCATTTAAAGTTACAGATTTTGTTCGACCTAGATTCTTATAGATTATATTGATGCAGCGTAATCAATTATGCTATTTTGAATTTTTATTAATACATCGTTATCGGAGGATGATTTTATCCAATTATTATTTTTTAATTCTTGAATGAATATTCTTATGTCTAAGGAATCTGCTGTTAAATCATCACCAACAATATAAACATCAATTTTAATGCGGCTGTTTATATCTTTTTCAATTGAAAACCAATCAGTCAATATAAAGTAGTCTTCTTTGTTGGCTTCCAACACAGGCATGAATGACAACTTTGCAAGTGAAGCCTTCCATAACTTTTCTTTATTATTGATTAAATTGTCATTGTTGATTGAGAGTGATTTACTTATTTCATCGTTTATCCATTTATTAAGGCTTATCCCCCTTGAGTTAGGATTTGCTGCGTCTTCTCCTCTTATATGGCCAGAGTCTGCTCTTTCTATAGTTAATGGAAGTTGAGCGCAGTTAGTGAGAGTGACTAAAATAAAAATAAAAAAAAAATATGCTTTCATCACTTATTAATATTACAAGATTGTTACACATTTATTAAAATAACCAGAGTGCAATATTTGCACTCTGGTTACCATGATCAACTAACTTGAAAGGATTGAAACAGTTAGTTAAAAGCCAATTTTGTAGCCAATGAAGAAGTTTTCAACATCCGCATTTGAGCCCACAGAAGCAACATGATATTCAATTGAAGCTTTTACACCTCCACCGAATGACTTTTGCAAGGAAGCAATTGAGCCATCGTCATCAGCCGTTGAGCCAGTATTATCGACATCAAAATACTCGTATTGAAATGTTGCATCCAATCCAGGAATCTTTGGCGTTTTAACTCCTATAACTGTATAGCTGTCACCACTATCCGAGTCGTATAGACCATAACCGATTGTGTAACCTGCAAGTTTAGGTGCTTTAATACCAATCATATAGTTTTCATCCCCAGTTCTAGAGTCCGTATTGCCTTCATCGACAATGCCTCCTTTGACTGAAAAACCGGCGATCTTTCCAGATATTGAATAAGCCATTATGTCGTCATAACCAGCCGTTGTTCCAAATCCGATACCCGCTTTAAGAGTAAATCCATTTATCTTAGGTGATGTGTAGACAATTTGGTTGCTATCATCAAAACCTGCTGCACCAGTAACGCCGTCACCATCTTCATAATCAGCGCTTAAGCCTTGAGGTAATTTTCTTGAGCTTGCAAATGATGATTTTACAGGGTGGCTATCCATACTATCAACGGGGCCGCCTGAGAGACCATTACCAAAAGAAACTGTGCCCATGTCAGAAATGAATGAAATATCAAAATCACCACCTCCACCAGATTCGTAAGCCATGACACCTTCTATGCCCATACCATTGTCTAATGTATCTGTGTAAGTCACGTATGCTGATTCTGTAACTGATATTCTTTCCTGAGACGCGTAAGAATCTCCTGATCCCCACAAGCCATTAAAAGTACCGCCAACAGTTACATCTGCTTGCGCACTTGAAAGAGCCATTATACTAGCAAGTGCAGTCGTCGCACTTAAGATTTTATTATTCATATATTACTCCATTAATTAATTAATAAATGAAGTCATACATGAGATTTCATAAAATTTTAGTTAAGTAAATATTAACAATTATTAAGGTCTTTTAAAATTTTTTCAATTTAATTCCTGATTATTAATTTTTTATTTCAAATTCATTAAGATGATTACTGTGCAAAAAAATTTTTTTGAAGTGTTGTTATTTTGCAACGCGTGATGCAGTTTGATGTGACAAAAACAGATTAGAAACCTCATGCCAATCAAATTTTTTACTATAATTTATACAATCTGTACGACTCACTTTTCTCGCCTTATCAATTGAATTAATTAAATTATGATCAAGACAATTATGTTTAAAATTATCAAAAACATCAATTGGACCTGGAACAGGATATGCGGCCACGGGAAGTCCACTGGCGAGAGCCTCAATCATGACCATTCCAAACGTATCTGTTTTACTTGGAAATACAAAAATATCTGAAGATGCATAGTACTGGGCCAGTTCACTTCCTTTCTTCACTCCTACAAAAACTGCATCAGTATATTTTTTTTCTAGTTTTTTCTTAGAGGGTCCATCACCTACAAGTAATTTTGTACCTTTTAAATTTAATTTAAGAAAATCCTCTAGCGATTTTTCCTTAGATATTCTTCCTACATATAAATAAATTGGTTTTTCTAATTTGAGATCAATCTTTTTTTTCGGATGAAAGGCTTCAATATCAACTCCCCTGGACCATTTAACTGTTCTTTTAATTCCATGTGAATTAAGTTCATCTATAATTGAATAAGAGGATACCATTACTGCGCTAGAATTTTTGTGAAACCATTTCAAAATTTTATATGTAAAAGATACAGGTATCTTAGCCATCGTGTTTATATATTCAGGAAATTTTGTACAATACGAGGTTGTAAACGCATAATTATTCTTTGAACAATAATTCCTAACCGCTAAGCCAATAGGTCCCTCTGTAGCAACGTGTATAAAGTCAGGCTTAAACTTCTCAATGATCACGCCAATTTTGAACCAATGATTAATCGCAAGTTTTATTTCAGGATAAATAATCAGTGGAATTGTAATAAATTTATCTGGAGTTATGTACCTAACCTCATGTCCTTGACTTGTAAGTTTATCACCAAGTGTTTGATAAGTTCTAACAACACCATTTACTTGAGGGAGCCATGCGTCTGATGCGATGAGTATTTTCAATTAACTTAATACCTTTACGGAGTCCTTATGTTTGTTGATAATTTCATACTTTTCAGCGATATCTTTCCAGAAAAGAATTTCCATTGATCCATCAAAATTTTCTATCATAAAGGAGCAACTTTCTACCCAGTCCCCATCATTATAGTAATGAACTCCATTTATTATTCGATGTGAAGCATGATGAATATGTCCGCAAATAACTCCATTTAGATTTTTCTTTTTTGCATAACCTGCAACTATTTCTTCGTACTTATTAATGTAAGAAACAGCATTTTTTACTTTTAATTTCAGATACTTTGAAAGCGACCAATATTTCAAACCCAATAATAATCTTAATTGATTAAATCTTCTATTTAGCCATAAAGCTAAATCGTATGCGCTAGCGCCAAGATGGGCTAACCAGGGTGCGATATTGATAATTGAGTCAAATTTGTCTCCATGCAGTATAAGATATTCAGATCCATCTACTGTCTTATGTTTGATTTCATTAACTACTCTAATTTCGCCTAGTGTTATTGGCACAAATTTTCTAACAAGCTCCCAGTACCATCTATTTTTAAGTCGCCACCCATCTATAATATCTCCAACTAAGTATAGGTAATCTGATCTGGTATTTTTTAAAAAATCAAGCAACTGTTCGGCTTGACAGCCTTTTGACCCTAAATGAATATCTGAAATAAATATGGAACGATATTTTAAGAGAGGAATAACATTATTTTTTTCGTTGACCATAAATTTGGTAAAAAAGAATCAATAATCATTACATTATCAATAATTTATGAAAGATTTGTTAAGCCATACTTTCTAGAAATCTGTCATAAAATTTTAATATTCTTGTAATTTTTATGACAAAATTAAAAATTATAATTTAATCATTGAGTAACTAGACAGAAGACTGAACTTCCTCATTTAATCCTCCACCCTTCCAAATATAAATGGGGAAGTTCTTCTCTTATTTCAATTAGGGTAATTTGTATATTGGGATCATTATAAGAAAAATGAGGAAAAATTAGGATTTTATAAAAAAAGACCCGTCCAAGTATTAATTGAACGGGTCCTTAATTTATAGATTAAGTATGTTTAAAATGTTCTACCAATTCTCATTCCTGCCCTGTCGTACAAGACATTCATCAGAATGAAGACAAGTATACTAGCCACCATAGGAACTGGATTAGCGCCCCCATCTTCGCCCATAAATAAAACAATTTGCCTTATAGAAGTGATAAAGGATCCAACCAACATCATTCTAAAAAAAACTGTAGATTGTTCAATTGGTGCAAGTAAGCATGCTGTAAAACCAACCGCAAAAGCTATATAAACCCACCCAAGATTTGCAA
>LULO01000499.1_pt3 | contig 12623 bp, 11 predicted proteins | sample 728121 | NCBI WGS metagenome assembly LULO01 (sample SAMN03860287, study PRJNA289734) | marine metagenome | biome: seawater column; feature: ocean; material: water; isolation source: Red Sea water column Station 149 - depth 50m | place: Saudi Arabia: Red Sea | collected 2011-10-15 | depth 50 m | reverse complement strand
TTGCGCTGCCGCTCGACTGGAGCGCCGGCGGCGCCAACGACGGTCCGTTGATCGTCGGGACGAGCAACGCCGACGCGGTGCGCTATCTGCGCCATGTCGCGACCTGGCCGGTGCGCACCGCGGTGCTGACCGGGCCACGCGGATCGGGGCGCAGCCTGATGGGGCGGCTGTTCGCGCGCGAATCGGGCGGGCGGGTGATCGACGGTCATGCGAGCGTATCCGAAGAGGAGATTTTCCACGCCTGGAACGCGGCGCAGGCGTCGGGAACGCCCCTGCTCATCATTGCCGATGCACCGCCGTCCGAATGGGCGATCGCGCTTCCCGATCTTGCCTCGCGGTTGCGCGCTGTGCCGGTGCTGACGATCGGCGAGCCCGACGATTGCCTGGCGCGCGACCTGATCGACGCACTTTTTGCCCAGCGCGGGATGGCGATTTCGCCCGAGGTCGCGGCGTATATCGTGCCGCGGATGGAGCGCAGCTATGCCATGATCCACCGCGTCGTCGCGGCGCTTGATGCGGCATCGCTCGAAAAAGGGCGCGGCATTAGCATTCGTCTTACGCGTGAAACATTACTGTCACAGGGGCTCATCGATCCCGATTTGCTCGAAAGGCAGGAAACAGGCACATGTCGATAACCGGTCAGCCCCTTCGCGCCGATAATGATCCGGTGGTTCCGGGCTTCGACAAGACGAACCCCGACCGCTTTTTCAACCGCGAACTGTCGTGGCTCGCCTTCAACCGGCGGGTGATGGAGGAGGCGCGCAATCCGGCGCATCCCTTGCTCGAGCGGCTGCGCTTCCTGTCGATTTCGGGGAGCAATCTCGACGAGTTTTTCATGGTCCGCGTCGCCGGGCTGAAAGGGCAGCAGCTTCAGGGAATCGACGATCCGTCGGCCGATGGCCGCTCGCCGGGGCAGCAGCTCGCCGAGATCGAGGCCGAGGTGAACCGGCTCGTCGACGAACAGCAGAGCGAGTGGCAGAAGCTGCACGGTCTGCTCGCCGAACAAGGGGTCATCGTTCACGGCGCCGGGTCGGAGCGCGAGCGGCTGCGCGCTTCGCTCCGCCAATATTTCAGCGAACAGATATTCCCGATTCTGACGCCGCAGGTGCTCGATCCTGCGCACCCCTTTCCCTTCATCCCCAACCGCGGCCTTGGCGTGATCTTCGATCTCCAGCGCCAGGCGACGGGCGACACGGTGCGCGAACTGGTGATGATCCCCGCTTCGCTGCCGCGACTGGTGCCGGTACCGGGCGAGGCGACGAGCTTCGTGCCGATCGAATATCTGGTCGAACTGTTCGCCGACCTGATTTTCCCCGGCTATACGAGCCGCTCGATTGGCGTGTTCCGCATCATCCGCGACAGCGACATCGAAATCGAGGAAGAGGCCGAGGATCTGGTGCGGCTGTTCCGCACCGCGATCCGCCGCCGCCGGCGCGGGCGGGTGATTCTGCTCGAACTCGAGGCCGACATGCCGGCCGAACTGGCCGCAGTGCTCAACGCCGATATTCAGGGGCATGAGGCGATCGTCGCGAAGATCGGCGGTTTCGTCGGGCTCGCGGCGCTGTCTGCGCTGGTCGATGTCGATCGCCCCGACCTGAAATTCCCGGCCTATTCGCCGCGTTTTCCGGAACGCATCCGCGAACATGGCGGCGATTGTTTCGCGGCGATCCGGTCCAAGGACATCGTCGTCCATCACCCCTATGAAAGCTTCGACGTCGTCGTGTCCTTTCTGCGGCAGGCAGCCGCCGATCCCGATGTCGTCGCGATCAAGCAGACGCTCTATCGTGCCGGCAACCAGTCGCCCGTCATCCGCGCACTGATCGAGGCGGCGGAGGCGGGCAAGTCGGTGACGGCGGTTGTCGAACTCAAGGCGCGCTTCGACGAGGAGCAGAATCTGCTCTGGGCGAACCAGCTCGAACGCGCCGGGGTGCAGGTGGTTTACGGTTTCATCGAGTGGAAAACGCACGCCAAAATCTCGATGGTCGTGCGCCGCGAAGGGCAGGGGTATCGGACCTATTGCCACTTCGGTACGGGCAATTACCACCCGATCACCGCGCGCATCTATACCGACCTCAGCTTCTTTACCGCCGATCCGCGCGCGGGGCGCGATGCGGCGCAACTGTTCAACTATATCACCGGCTATGTCGAGCCCGAGCGGCTCGAGCTGGTGACGATGTCGCCGCTCAACATGCGCGCGCATCTGTGCGAGCTTGTCGATGCCGAGATTGCGGCGGCGCGAGCGGGATTGCCGTCGGGGCTGTGGGCCAAGATGAACAGCCTCGTCGACCCCGGCATCATCGACAAGCTTTACGAGGCGAGCGCGGCGGGGGTGCCGATCGAGCTGATCGTGCGCGGCATCTGTTGCCTGCGTCCCGGCGTTCCCGGCCTGTCGGAGGCGATCCGCGTCAAATCGGTCGTCGGCCGCTTCCTCGAACATAGCCGCATCTGGGCCTTCGCCAACGGATCGCGCCTGCCGCACCAGCGCGCCAAGCTTTATATCTCGAGCGCCGACTGGATGCCGCGCAACTTCGACCGCCGCGTCGAATATATGATCCCGATCGAGAACCCGACCGTCCACGACCAGATATTGGATCAGGTGCTCGTCGCCAATCTGATCGACAATGAACAAAGCTGGGTGCTGCAGGCCGACGGCACCTATGTGCGCGTCGATCCGGGCGACAAGCCGTTTAACCTGCACCATTATTTCATGAACAACCCCTCGCTTTCGGGGCGCGGGACCGCGCTGCACAAGCGGCAGGATGTGCCGACCCTCGATTTCAACATGCGCGAAGACTGACACTTGCCGATCGCCCGTTCCACCAGACTGACCGCCCATCGTTCCGCCGTCATCGATATCGGGTCCAACTCGGTCCGCCTCGTCGTCTATGAAGGGCCGCCGCGCGCGCCCGCGGTGATCTTCAACGAAAAGGTGCCGGCCGGGCTGGGCCGCGGGCTCGCGATCGACAATCGCATCGCGCCCGAAGATGCCGAACGCGGGCTGATCGCGCTGCGCCGCTACGCGCTGCTCGCGCGGCACATGGAGGTGAAGGACCTGCAATGCGTCGCGACCGCGGCGGTGCGCGATGCAGAGAACGGCCCCGATTTCATCGCCGGTGCTGCCGAGGCGGGATTGAAGATCCGCCTGCTGTCGGGCGAAGAAGAGGCCGAAGCGGCGGGCTGCGGCGTCATCTCGGCAATCCCCGACGCGCACGGCATCGCGGTCGACTTGGGCGGCGGTAGCCTTGAGCTGGCCGAAGTGTCGGGCGGCACCGTCGGGCGGCGCGTGTCCTTCCCGCTCGGCGTGCTGCGCCTGCCCGCGCTGCGCAAGCAGGGGCAGCAGGTTTTCGAGCGATCGGTGCGCAAGATGCTCAAGGGCGCGGGCTGGCCGGACATTATGACTGGGCTGCCGCTCTATCTTGTCGGCGGATCATGGCGCGCGCTGTCGCGTCTCGATATCGAACTGACGCAGGACCCGCTGCCGGTGCTCGACCATCACGTGATGCCGCGCGCCGCGCTGCGCCGGCTGCTACGCGCGACAAAGCGGATGAGTTTCGAGGAGTTGCGCGCGATTCCGGGCATGGCGTCGAACCGCGCTGCAACGCTCCCCGACGCCGCGGCGCTGCTCGCGGCGCTGGTCAATATCATCGATGTGCCCGAGATGACCGTCTCCTCATCGGGACTGCGCGAAGGGCTGCTCTATCAGGCGCTCGACCCCGCGACCCGGGCGCAGGATCCGCTGATCGTCGCGGCGGAGTTCGAGGGGCGGCGGCTCGCGCGCTTCGCCCCGCACGGCCGCGCGATCGCCGAGTGGATCGCGCCGCTGTTCGCCAATGAGGAGGCGAGCGACAGCCGCATCCGGCTCGCCGCCAGCCTGCTCAGTGATGTCGCCTGGTCGGCCAACCCCGATTTCCGCGCCGAACGCGGGACCGAGATCGGACTGCACGGCAACTGGCGCAGCATCGACATTCCCGGCCGCATCCTGCTCGCGCGCGCATTGCACGCCGGGTTCGGCGGCGCCGACGTCGATTTTCCCGCTATGACCAGCCTCGTTCCGGCGGACCGCATCGACCGGGCGCGACAGTGGGGGCTTGCCATCCGGCTGGCGCAGCGGCTCACCGGGGGGGTCGAGGCGCCGCTCAAGGCGAGCGCCATCGCACTCGACGACGGCAAGCTGCGGCTCAGCCTCGATCCGGGCTGGCATCATCTGGCGGGCGAATCGGTCGATCGGCGCCTGCGCGCGCTGGCGCAGGCGTTCGGGGTCAAGCCGGAGCTGGTGCTGCTCTAAGCAGGGCAGCGAGGGAGCGCGCCCTCAGGCGTCGGTTTCGGCCGGGGCGGGGGCTTCGATCTCGCTCATGACCAGCTTGCCGTTCTTGACCGCAAAGCCGACGCGACCTTCGACGAGGTCGAGTGCGGCGTGGCCGAACACGTCGTAGCGCCAGCCTTTCATCATCGGGATATCGTCGCGGCGCCCGGCCGCGAGCGCTTCGAGATCGTCGCTGCGCGCGATAAGCCGCGCCGCGGCATTGAGTTCGCGCGAGCGGATCTTGAGCAGCAGCTTGAGCAGGTCGGCGAGCGTCTCATCCTTGACGATGCGTCCGCGCGGCAGATTCTTGTTGCGCGCCTCGCGCTCGCGCCATGCGGCGAGAGCCTTTAGCCGGCCGAGCGCGTCGGGCTTGCGCGACGGCACCTTGATCCGCTGCCAAGCCTTTTCGGGGTCGATCGCATAGTTGGACGGATCGGCGAGCTTTTCCATTTCCTCGTCGAGCCAGTGGCCGCGGCCCGTCTTGATGAGCTTTTTGAGCATCATCGGGAAAATCTTGGCCAGATGGGTGACGTCGCCGATCGCATAGTCGATCTGCCGCTTGTCGAGCGGCCGGCGGCTCCAGTCGGTAAAGCGCGCGCCCTTGTCGAGTTGCAGACCGAGCCACGCCTCGACGAGATTCGAATAGCCGACCTGTTCGGCCTGACCGAGCGCCATCTGGCCGATCTGGGTGTCGAAGATCGGGTGCGGCGTCTTGCCGGTCAGGTTGAAGATGATTTCGACATCCTGCCCGCCCGCGTGAAAGACCTTGAGCACATCCTCATTGTCGACGAGCAGGTCGAGCAGCGGGGCGAGGTCGATGCCCGGCGCCATCGGATCGATCGCCGCGGCGTGGTGCGCGTCGGCGACCTGGATCAGGCAGAGTTCGGGCCAGAAGGTGTTTTCGCGCATGAATTCGGTGTCGACGGCGATGAAGTCGCTGCCCTTGATCAGGTCGACAAACTGGAGAAGCGCTTCGCTGGAGTCGATTAACGGATGAATTTGCATGGGGAGCCTATACAGCGCCCGCAGCATAATCGTCAGGAAAATTTACCGCTGTTCATCGCAGGGACATCGGCGGCGCCGTTCGGGGCGAATCGCTGGTCCACCCTTGACAAAAGCCCCCGCGACCTGCCTTAGGCGCGGCCATATCGGCGCGTTTTCCGGCGCGCCTCCCCGGACATTTGAAAGACGAACATAATGCACGCCTATCGTACCCACACTTGCGCCGACCTTCGCGCCGCCAACGTCGGCGAGGAAGTCCGTCTTTCGGGTTGGGTGCACCGGACGCGCGAGCATGCCAATGTGCTCTTCGTCGATCTTCGCGACCATTATGGCATCACCCAGATCGTGGTGGAGACGGGTTCGGACCTGTATCCGACGGTCAATGGCGTCGGCCCCGAATCCGTCCTGACCTTCACCGGCAAGGTCGCCGCGCGGTCGCCCGAGACGCTGAACCCGAAGCTTGCGACCGGCGAGATCGAAATCTATCCGAGTGCGGTGACGGTGCAGTCGGCCGCCGACCGCCTGCCGCTGCCGGTGTTCGGCGACGCCGAGTATCCCGAGGAAATCCGCCTCACCAACCGCTTCCTCGATCTCCGCCGCGAACGCTTGCACAAGAATATCGTGCTGCGCTCGAACGTCATTTCGTCGCTGCGCCGCCGGATGATCGATCAGGGCTTCACCGAGTTCCAGACGCCAATCCTTACCGCGAGCAGCCCCGAGGGCGCGCGCGACTATCTGGTGCCCAGCCGCGTCCACCCCGGCAAATTCTATGCGCTGCCGCAGGCGCCGCAGATGTTCAAGCAGCTGCTGATGGTGGCGGGCTTCGATCGCTATTTCCAGATCGCACCCTGTTTCCGCGACGAGGATGCGCGCGCCGACCGGTCGCCGGGTGAATTCTACCAGCTCGATTTCGAAATGAGCTTCGTCACGCAGGACGACGTCTTCAACGCCATCGAACCCGTGCTGCACGGCGTGTTCGAGGAGTTCGCAGACTTTGACGGCAAGGGTCGCACCGTGTCGCCGCTGCCGTTCAAGCGCATTCCCTACCGCGAATCGATGCTGAAATATGGCAGCGACAAGCCCGACCTGCGCAACCCGCTGCTCGTCCATGACGTGGGCGATTTCTTCAAGGGCTCGGGCTTTGGCCGCTTCGCCTCGATGGTCGAGGAAGGGCAGGTTGTCCGCGCCGTCGCCGCGCCCGAAACGCACGAGAGGAGCCGCAAATTCTTCGACGAAATGAACAGCTGGGCGCAGTCCGAGGGTTTTCCGGGGCTCGGCTATGCGACGCAGAAAGACGGCGTGTTCGGCGGCCCGATCGCCAACAACCACGGCCAGGAAGGCATGCAGGCGATCGCCAACGCTATGGGCCTCGGTCCGAACGACGGCATCTTTTTTGCCGCGGGCGTCGAAGCCAAGGCGGCGAAGCTCGCCGGTCTTGCGCGTACCCGCGTCGCCGAACAGCTTGATCTCATCGACAAGAGCCGCTTCGAATTCTGCTGGATCGTCGACTTCCCGATGTTCGAGGCCGACGAAGAAACCGGCAAGATCGATTTCAGCCACAATCCCTTCTCGATGCCACAGGGCGAGATGGAGGCGCTGGAAACCAAGGACCCACTCGATATCCTCGCCTATCAATATGACATCGTCTGCAACGGCGTCGAACTGTCGTCGGGCGCGATCCGGAACCATCGCCCCGATATCATGTACAAGGCGTTCGAGATTGCGGGCTACAGCCAGCAGGATGTCGACACCAATTTCGCGGGTATGATCAACGCCTTCAAGTTCGGCGCGCCGCCGCATGGCGGTTCGGCGCCGGGCGTCGACCGCATCGTGATGCTGCTCGCCGACGAACCGAACATCCGTGAGGTGATCGTCTTCCCGATGACGCAGAAGGCCGAGGACCTGATGATGGGCGCGCCGGCGCCGGTTTCCGACAAGCAGCTCAAGGAACTGCATATCCGCTTGGTGGATGGTCCGAAGAGCTGATCCGATGAACGGGCCGCGCGAACACCGGCTCGCTACGCCGGAAGGCGACATCTGCTGGTTCGAATGGGGCACCCCGGGGGCGGGACCGTCGCTGCTGCTGCTCCATGCGACGGGTTTTCATGCGCGGCTGTGGGACCGGGTCGTCGCCGCCTTGCCGCAGGGCATGCATGTCATCGCGCCCGACCATCGCGGGCATGGGCGCAGCTATCGCCCCGCGACACTCGCCGATTGGGGGGCGACCGGCGACGCGCTGTTGCCGCTCGTCGATCGCTTTGCCGGAACGCCGCTGATCGGGTGCGGGCACAGCATGGGCGGCCATGCGCTGACCCGCCTGTCGGCGCAGCGGCGCGATGCCTTTCGCCACCTCGTCCTGATCGATCCGGTTATCATGGCGCCCGACCTCTATGCGGGCCAGGATGTGCTGCCGATCCCCGACCCCGCGGAGCATCCCGTGGCGCGTCGGCGCAACGATTGGAACAGCGTGGAACAGATGCGCGCGCGCTTCGCCGACCGTCCGCCCTATGCGCACTGGCAGTCGGCGGTGCTGGACGATTATTGCCGCTATGGCCTGCTGCCCGCGTCCGGAGGGACGGGGCTGGAGCTGGCTTGTCCCCCGCGGCTCGAGGCGTCGGTCTATCAGAATGCGCTGCGCATCGACCCCTATCGCTGGCTATCGGGGCTGGCGGCGCCGGTGACGCTGATCCGCGCGCCGAGCGGCGAACGCGGCGGTTCGATGGACTTTTCGCAAAGCCCCACCTGGCCGGGGCTCGGCGCGCATATCGGCGCGGTGCGCGACGAGCGCTGGGACGACCATAGCCATTTCATCCCGATGGAAGACCCGGCGCGCGTCGCCGCGCTGCTCGCCGCGCTTTGACAAGGCGGAAGGGCTGCGATAGCTCCGCGCATCTGCAGGTTTGACGCGCAAGGGGGCGAAGATGCGACGTTGGCGAATGGCACTGGCGGCGCTGCTGTTCGGGTTCGCGATGCCGGCGGCGGCGGAGACTTTGACGATTGCCGCGAACGATCCGCCCGAGCGCGCGAACGTCAATGATCTGGTTCGCATCGCGGTCGATCGCTTCGAAGGCGAGGACGGGGCCGAATTTGCGCAGGGCATCGAAGCCGCGCTCGGAACCGTTCGGTTCGGTAATCGACCCTATTTCCGGATGATCGGCCTCGAAACCGGGGCGGCCTATGACGCGATCGTCACCGGTTCGGCGAAGACCGCGCTCAGCGAAAGCAATGTGACGGAAAAGCGCAAGCGCTGCGTCGAGAAGGATCCCGCGAACAAGGACAAGTGCCTGAAGGAGGACGAGGTCGATATTCGCTGTCGCAGGCGGATCGTCACCGTATCGAACACCGTGCGGCTCGCGGCTGTCGCCGATGGCAGCGTTCGCTATTCGCGTCCGCTCGTCACGCGCGACGAGCAAAATATCTGCCCCGACAGGCAAGCCAGCCGGACCATCGAGGATTTTGTCGCGGAAGCGTTGAGAGGGCAGGTCGACACCATTCGCCGCGATGTGGCGCCTCGCGCTTACACGATCGACGTTCGTGTCGATGAAAATCGCAAAGGGCTCGACAAGCCGGTGGCCGAGGCGTTCAAGGCCGCCGTGCGGCAGACCAAGACCGATCCCGCCGGCGCGTGCGATGCCTGGGCGGCGATGACGCGCGATGCCGAGCCGACGGCCGCGCTCGCTTTCAACCTGGGCCTGTGCGCCGAGCAACGGCACGATTTTGCCGCCGCTGGCGACTGGTACGGGCAAGCGCAGCGGCTGGGTTCGAAGAGCCGCGATATCCCGGCGGCGTTCGAACGCATGGCGCGCACGCAAAGGACGCTCGCCGACTGGGAGGAGCGCCAGCGATTGATGGACGGCAACTGACGCCGGATGGAATGTTCCATAAGCTGACAGTCCGCATCGACAGCTTGGTGTGCGACCGGCAAATGCGCTACGAGGTCGCCCATGACCATCTCTCTCGCCGACTATGAAGCCGGTACCAAATATGACGGCGATTATGCCAAGGATCTGGCGGCGCTGCAGGCGCGGCTCGAAAATGTCCAGGCGGCGCACATCACCCATGGGCAGCGCAGCATCATCATGCTCGAAGGCTGGGATGCGGCGGGGAAGGGCGGGATCATCCAGCGCCTGACCGCGCAGCTCGATCCGCGCTATTTCGAGGTCTGGCCGATCGGCGCCCCCACCGACGAGGAAAAGGCGCGTCATTTCCTGTGGCGTTTCTGGACGCGCCTGCCCGGCAATTGCGACATCTCGATCTTTGACAGGAGCTGGTACGGCCGCGTCCTTGTCGAGCGGGTCGAGGGGTTCGCGACCGAGGCCGAATGGCGCAAGGGCTATGACGAAATCAACGAGTTCGAGGCGCAGTTGACCGGGAGCCGCACCAATCTGGTCAAGCTGTTCGTCCATGTGACGCAGGCCGAGCAGGACAAGCGCCTTGCCGACCGCCTCGACGATCCGTGGAAACGCTGGAAAACCGGGGCCGAGGATTATCGCAACCGCGCGCACCGCGGCGCCTATCTGGACGCGATGCACGACATGTTCGCGCACACCGATACGCGCTGGGCGCCGTGGAAGGTTATCGACGGCAACAACAAGAAGGCGGCGCGGATTGCTGCGCTGTCGCATGTTGCGGCCACGCTGGAGGCGGCGGTTCCGATGACCCCGCCCGACCGCGATCCCGCGGTCGTGAAGCTGGCGCAAAAGGCGTTCGGATATAAACCGAAGACTTAGGATTTTGGCCCGCTCGGGTAGCAATCGCCGTTGCGAGCCGCTACATGGTCCCGATGAGCCGCGCCAAGAGATCCGACGATTGGGGTTTCCCCCGCTGGCGCGCCTATGGGCAGGGCCGCGAGGCGCAAAAGGTTCGTCTGTGCGACCGCCATGGTTGCGACGCCCCCGGACAATGCCCCGCACCCAAATCGCCCAACAGCCCTGAACGCTGGTATTTCTGCGAAGCCCATGCCGCTGAATATAATCGCGGCTGGGACTATTTCGCGGGCCTGAGCGCCGAGGATGCCGCGGCGCGCGCCGCGGAGGAAGCGCAGGGTCGCAGCGCGGACGAGATGCGCGCGCTGGAGGTGTTCGGGCTCGACAGCGACGCCGACTTCGACGCGGCCAAAAAGGCCTGGCGCGCCTATGCCAAGGAATGCCACCCCGACGTCAAGCCCGGCGACGCCGACGCCGCCAAACGCTTCGCGGCCGGGCAGGCGGCGTTCGAGGTGCTGAAGCAGGCCGAAGACCGCAAGAGCTGGAAGCCGGCCTGAGCGCGCTTTGCGGGCAAAGGCGGCGGGCGATGCGGAGGTGTTCGGGGCCGACCGGTGTCGGACTTATCCTTCGTCGTCATCCCGGACTTGATCCGGGATGACGAAGGGATGTTATGGCCTAAGCATCCCATGCCAGCCGCCAAAGCCGCATCGCGTCCGCCCGTGCCGCCTAGCGTTTTATCGCCAATGCGGCGTCGCTCGCGAGTTTGTCGGCGAGTTCATTGTCGCCGTGGCCGGCGTGGCCCTTGACCCATAGCCATTCGATCTCGTGCCGTGCGGCCTCGCGCACCAGGCGTTGCCACAGGTCGGCGTTGGCGACAGGCTTTTTCGCGGCGGTTTTCCAGCCGTTGCGCTGCCACCCATGGACCCATTTGGTGATGCCGTCGCGGACATAGACGCTGTCGGTCGACAGTTCGACCTTGCACGGGCGCTTGAGCGCGGCGAGCGCCTCGATCGCGGCGAGCAACTCCATGCGGTTGTTGGTGGTCTCCGCCTCGCCGCCCGACAGCGTCTTGACGACATCGCCCCAGCGCAGCACCGCGCCCCAGCCGCCGGGGCCGGGATTGCCCTTGCAGGCGCCGTCGGTCGCGACGATTACGGTATGGCCCCTGCTCATTGCAGCGCTCATCCCGCGCGGAACAGATCGGCGGCGTCGGCAGCTTGGTAGCGGCGCAGGCGTTCGAGGAAGGGCGCGGGATCCTTGCGCGTGACCAGCGCGTCAGCGGGGGTGTGGATCCAGTCGTGTGCGCGGGTGAGCAGAAAGCGCAGCGCCGCGCCGCGTGCAAGCAGCGGCAGCGCGGCGACTTCGTCCGCGCTCAGATCGATTTCCGACGCATAGCCGCGCATCAGCGCCGACGCGCGGGCACTGTCGCAGGTCCGGCCGTCGTCGGAAAAGGTCCAGGAGGCATGGGTGACCGCGAGGTCATAGGCGCGAAAGTCGGTCGCCGCGAAATAGAAGTCGATGAGGCCGGTGACGCGATCGCCGAGCATCAGCACATTGTCGGGGAACAGGTCGGCGTGGATGACGTGGCGCGGCAGGTCCGTCGGCCAGCGATCGTCAAGAAAGGCCAGTTCGGCATCGACGATCGCCTGCAACCCCGGAAGCACGGTGTCGAGGTCGCCCGCAGCGGCGGCGACGCCGCGCCAATGCGCGCGGCCCATGCTGTTTTCACGGGCGCCGGAAAAATCTTCGACCGCCTTGTGCATCGCGCCGAGCGCGGCGCCCGCGGCGGCGCATTGCGCGGGGGTCGGATGCGTCAGCGAAATACCTGCGAGAAACTGGATGATGCAGGCGGGGCGCCCCGAAATCTGCTGGATCGCGCGGCCGCCGCGGTCGCGGATCATCGCCGGTACCGGGCAACCACGCCGCGCGAGATGGCCGAGCAGATCGACAAAGAAGGGCAGGTCGCCCTCCTGCACGCGCCTTTCGTACAGCGTCAGGATGAAGCGCCCGCCGGTCGTTTCGAGCAGGAAGTTGCTGTTTTCGACGCCCTCGGCAATGCCCTTGCACGACAGCACCGTGCCGATGTCGTAACGGCCGACCAGCGCGGCGAGATCGTCAGGGTCGACCGCGGTATAGACGGCCATCAGGCGGCCGCCGGCTCGAGCCCGCGGGGGAGCTTGAAGGTCATATGCTCCTCGGCCGTGACGACGACATCCTCGACGATCGCGCGATGCGCCGCGACCGCGTCGATCACCTCGCGCACCAGCGTTTCTGGCGCACTGGCTCCGGCGGTAATGCCCAGCGTCTCGATCCCGGCCAGCCATGTGGGATCGACGTCGGTGCCGCGCTGGACGAGATGGGCCGGGGTGCCGAGCCGTTCCGCGACTTCGACGAGACGCAGGCTGTTCGAGCTGTTGGGCGCGCCGATGACGATGACGCGGTCGCACTGGCCGGCGATTGCCTTCACCGCTTCCTGCCGGTTCGACGTGGCGTAGCAGATATCCTCGCCGCGCGGCCCCTGGATGGAGGGAAAGCGGTGCTGCAGCGCCGCCACAATGTCGCGCGTGTCGTCGACCGACAATGTGGTCTGGGTCAGGAAGGCGAGATTGTCG
>LULO01001126.1_pt1 | contig 12642 bp, 14 predicted proteins | sample 728121 | NCBI WGS metagenome assembly LULO01 (sample SAMN03860287, study PRJNA289734) | marine metagenome | biome: seawater column; feature: ocean; material: water; isolation source: Red Sea water column Station 149 - depth 50m | place: Saudi Arabia: Red Sea | collected 2011-10-15 | depth 50 m | reverse complement strand
ATCTATACCGTCTACTGCAAATGCAACTACCAACCATAAGAACATTAAACTCCATTGATGATTTGCTGCCGCAAGCATTGAAAGCATTGCAAATACTGCTCCTGAGGCAGTAAATAAGTGGACAGATAAAGCGGCAATTCTTGGATCCATTTTCATTCTATACGATTATATTAAGTCTGAGCGCAACTGCTAAGCCTGAGGATGAGTTTTAGAATAAACTTCCATTAGCCTCACACTATCTACCGCTGTGTAAATTTGTGTAGTCGAGAGACTTGCATGCCCAAGTAGTTCTTGAATGGTCCTTAAGTCACCGCCATTTGATAATAGATGCGTGGCAAAGCTATGTCGAAGAGCATGCGGTGTAGCAGATGCTGGAAGGCCAAGAAGATTTCGAACTAACTTCATTTTGTTTTGAATTATTTTGGGCGATAGCGGCTTACCTCTCACGCCCCGAAAAATTTCATCATTTGCCGATAGTTGAAATGGACATAATTCTACGTAATGACGAACAGCATTTTGTGCAATTTTTAACACTGGAACGACCCGCACTTTGCCGCCTTTTCCAGTAACTCTCATTGAGTTGCCTAGCGGTATATCTTTTGTCCGTATGTCTAGTGCCTCTGATATGCGTAAGCCACAACCGTAAAGCAATATTAAAACGGCGCTATCTCGCGCAATCACCCAAGGCTCAGTCGATGTACTTTCGCATTCTGACAAAACAGCTTTTGCCTCCATTGGTTCTAGGGGACGTGGTAATTTATTAGAAAATTTTGGAGACTTTATTGACAATATATGGGTAGCATCAAATCCTCGATGCTTGGCAAGCCATCGTATATATGACTTTAAACTTGATAACTTTCTGGCATTTGATCTGGCGCCTGAATTCATATTTCTTAACTTTGCCTGCCATGCTCTTATGTCTGAAATTTTTAGCTTTTCAACAGTTGAAAGCTGAGTGATCTCATTGTGGTGTTCTGATAAAAAAATAAAAAAATCTGTCACATCGTTATGATACGCTACCCTAGTATTACCTGCGAGAGTGCTTGTCGCAGCTTTTATTTCAAGCCAGTTTTCAATGCTTTCGATTATGGCAGGTGCGATAAGTTTTAAGTTATCCATCGCTCCAACATTTTCTCACAGGCACAGGCAAAAAATTTCAATAAATCGGTACCTTGTCCTGGTTCAAAGAAATTTGCATCACTAGATCCAAATGCAATCATCCCTATGGTTACGTTATTATTAAGATTTAACTCAATACATGCTTCTGATGCAATCTTAACGGATACATTTTCAAATAACTGATCCGTGGCACTAGTTGCTTGTCGTAATTTTATTTTTGATGCCTTAGTTTCATTTCCCTGATTTATATAAGTGTTTACAAAGCCTGGAATTACGGATTGTACGTGAGGATTGTAGTGGGTTGGTAGTAAGTCGCTCTCCAAACCAACTGGGCTCTCAACCAAGATAAATATGCAATCAACATTTAAAATTTTTAATAAGTCAGATTTTAAACTGAGAACAAACTGATCTAGGTTGTTCATGCTCATAAGCTCAATAACTGCTTGATGGATCTGTTTTGTTCCTAAAAGATTTTGATATGCTGCAGCAACGACTGATTTATGTGTCCCTTCAAGCTCTCCCAACTTATGAGTTAATCGGCTCATAGCTACGTTACGTAAATCAACAACGTTATTACCCAATTTGATATCTGTTGCCGTTAGAAGGCTCTCCATCAATTCCTTGTCATCAAGAATAATTGATGGATCAGCGAGCAGTTCTGCGCGAGTAGTTTCTTCCATATTTTTGCCCGTATAATTTTATCAATACAATGGCATGGTATTGAAATAATTTACAGGATTTTTTGTTTTGTAAATTTTATGTCTTCTAAGAATGCGGCTAAACCTTTGTCGGTAAGTGGATGGTTTATCATGGATTTTATGACAGCTGGTGGTGCGGTCATCACATCGGCGCCTATACGAGCACTTTCTAATGCGTGGTTAACGGTACGGATCGAGGCAGCCAAAATTTGAGTTTCAAAATCGTAGTTGTCATAAATTTCACGAATATCCTCAATCAACTGCATGCCGTCGAGATTGATGTCATCCAACCTTCCGATAAATGGTGAAATGAATGTGGCGCCCGCCTTTGCTGCTAGTAAGGCTTGATTTGCCGAAAAACAAAGCGTCACGTTTACCATGTGCCCTTCAGAACTTAGGGTTTTGCATGCTCTCAGCCCATCCCAGGTTAATGGGACTTTCACAGCTATATTTTTTGCAATTGTTACAAGTTTGCGACCTTCCGCAATCATAGTATCAGCTTCAGTCGAAGTAACTTCAGCACTCACAGGGCCGTCTACAATCGAACAAATTTCCTTTGTAACTTCAATGATATCTCTTCCTGATTTCTTAATAAGTGATGGGTTCGTTGTTACACCGTCCACCATTCCTAGGTCGTTGAGCTCTTTAATTTGATCAATTTCTGCCGTATCAACAAAAAATTTCATTGTTTTATCTCCCTTGCGCTTGGCGAAGCGTTGAAGATCATTTACTTCAGTTTTAAGCTTTGGAAAAGCCCTTAAGGAAAACTTTGAGACAAGATCAAGAATTTTTTGTTGATGGATCGTTGGTAGAAGTGTTGACGACACAGCCTATCGATCGTTTATTCACATACAGGGCTCCGCGTGAGGGTTGCTTTAAAGGTGCTATCGTTCTTGTTCCTTTTGGTCAGCGTATAGTCGTGGGTTTGGTATGGGGCTCAAGTACTGAAAAAATTGAGCTTGAGAAAATTAAAACGATTGATAGGATTTTAGATTTTCAGCCTTTACAGCCAGAATTTCAAGATTTTATTTGGAAAGTAGCAGATTATACGGTTTCACCGTTATATGCTGTATTGAGATTAGCTACACGCGTACGAGATCTTGCGGCCCAAGAGGTTTACAAAAAATTAATTTACAAGGGGAAAGTGCCAAATCAATTTAAAATGACCCCTGCAAGAAGCCGTGTTTTAGGGGCCTTAGATAATTTGAATGGTATCGGCGCGCCCATCTCAGAATTAGCTAAATTAGCAAAAGTTTCGCCCTCTGTAATTAGCGGGATGATTTCATCTGGGTGCTTATTTACTAAAATTGAGCCCAAGGACTTACCATACGCAAAGGTGAATACTGCATATTCATTAAATGAGCTAAGCGAAGATCAAGCACAGGTAGTTTTTGATATAAATAACCTTTTGGATCAACAAGGCCATTCCTCAATCTTACTTTGTGGTGTGACTGGTTCTGGGAAAACTGCTGTGTATTTAGAGGCAATTTCAAAGGTAATTGATAATGGAAAACAGGCTTTAGTTCTGCTGCCAGAGATAGCATTAACTGGAGATTTCACAAAACGAATTAAAGCCCGTTTTGGAGTCTCACCGGCGGAATGGCATTCTGGTATTTCTCAATCTGAACGCCGCAGGGTTTGGAAAATGGTTGGTCGAGGTCAGGCTCAAATCGTAATTGGAGCTCGGTCAGCACTTTTTTTGCCCTTTGAGGAACTGGGGCTTATCGTTGTCGATGAAGAGCATGATTCATCTTACAAACAGCAAGATGGTGTATTATATCATGCGCGAGATATGGCCGTGCTTAGAGCATCTTTAGCAGGTGCAAAAGTAATATTGGCATCAGCGACCCCAAGCTTGGAGACATGGAATAATGCCAAATTAGGTAAGTACAAGCGCTTCAATTTGACAAAAAGATATGGTTCGTCAGTTCTACCAGATATTCAAGTAATTGATATGCGGAACGAAAAGTTACGATCGGATCAGTGGATTTCACCAATCCTTAAATATAAAATCGAAGAAGCGATTGATAATAATGAACAAGCATTATTATTTTTGAACCGTAGAGGCTATGCTCCAGTCACTTTGTGCCGCTCATGTGGTCAGAGAATTGGTTGTGATTTTTGTGATACTGCAATGATCGAGCATCGGTTCCAGAAACGGTTAATGTGCCATCAATGTGGTGAAACTAAGCCTATGCCCAGAACTTGTCCAAGTTGCCAGGCAATCGACAACTTTGCTCCGATTGGACCCGGCGTCGAAAGACTGGCAGAGGAAGCAACCAAATCATTTCCAGAGGCATCAATCACAGTATTATCATCAGACTTGTATAGTTCAGCGAGGTCATTAAAAGATGAATTGGAAAGTATTTCGCGCGGTAATACGGATATAATCATCGGCACCCAATTGATTGCCAAAGGACATAATTTTCCTAATCTTACGGTTGTTGGTGTTGTTGATCCCGATCTAGGTTTGCAGGGGTCAGATCTCCGCGCTGCTGAGCGTACTTTTCAACTTTTACGACAGGTCTCTGGTAGAGCAGGAAGAAATGATCATACCAACCTCAGCATCCAGTTATAGAAGCTATTACTAACGGGCAAGATGAACAATTCTGGATTGCAGAAGCAAAAGGTAGGGAACTCGCAGAAATGCCTCCTTTCGGTCGATTGGTTGGGATCCTAATCTCTGCTCAGAATTCTGAAGATGCCTTTGAGATTGGATATAAATTGTCAAAAAAGGCTACTATTCTATCTTCTGCAGGAATTACCCTTTATGGGCCAGCACCTGCGCCTATTACAAGAGTGAGAGGTCGATATAGAGTTCGGATGTTACTTAAGGCGAGCAAAGCCGTATCCATGCAAAGCGTAATCAAGTTATGGCTTTCGGGTTTAAATTTAAGAAAAGATATCCGTTTAGTAATTGATGTGGATCCTCAAAGTTTTTTGTGATTTATCAACTGGTCTTAAATACAAATCCTGATTATACGCGGGCTATGAAGGAAAACTATCAAATTAGCCATTTATCTAAGTTGCCAAAATGGAGACGTCCTGAAGCCTTATTAATATTAATGGCAATTGCTATGCCCTTAGCATTTTCCGTTTGGTCTGCCCTTTTGAACAACTTTGTCGTCGAAATAATTCGTTTTGATGGTTTAGACATCGGCATTTTGCATACTGTCCGAGAAATACCTGGTTTTTTTGCCGTGGGTGTAATCAGCATTTTACTTTTTTTTAGAGAGCAGACATTAGCGCTTCTAATGCTAGGGCTGCTCGGCCTTGCTACCGCCGCTACTGCATGGTTCCCTCATTTAAGTGGCATATTGACGATAACTCTTCTGAGTTCCATCGGATTTCATTTTTTTGAAACAGTTAATCAGTCGTTGCAACTCCAATGGTTTTCAAAAGAAGAGGCTCCAGGTAAGCTTGGTAAACTCATGGCAATCGGGTCGGCAGCAACCTTGATCGCTTACATATGTATAATTTTTGGTTGGGATAAGCTAAATTTATCTTTTAATTCCGCATATATGTTAGCTGGATTTGCCTGTTTTTTATTGGCTGTGCTGGGCTATATCCTTTTCCCCAACTTTAAGGCATCAATACCTCAGACGAAGAAAATGGTCCTACGTAAGCGTTATTGGCTTTATTATCTGCTACAATTCATGTCGGGGGCAAGAAGGCAGATATTTGTAGTTTTTGCCGGATTTATGATGGTGGAAAAGTTTGGCATGGACGTGCAGCAATTGACAACACTTTACCTAATAAATTTAATTCTTAATATTTGTCTAGCACCATTAATTGGGCGCGCAGTTGCTCGATATGGAGAGCGTAATGCTCTTGCGGTCGAATACCTTGGTCTTGCATTAGTCTTTTTTGCTTACGGTGGGATATACCTCTTCGGTTGGGGTGTTTTAATTGCTGCCATCCTTTATCTTTTGGATCATCTTTTCTTTGCTCTGGCTTTAGCGATTAAAACCTATTTTCAAAAAATTGCGGACCCGAGAGATATAGCAGCAACTGCCGCTGTTGCTTTTACAATAAATCACATAGCTGCTATTTTCTTGCCCGTTGTTCTTGGCTTCTTGTGGCTTGCGTCTCCTTTTTTAGTTTTCTGCGCAGCTGGTATTTTAGCAGTTTTTTCTTTTGTATTAGCTCTTTTAATCCCTGGAGAGCCTAGAATAGGTAAAGAAACTATATTTTGTGTTTCATGATATCTTATTTAATTTTATCAATTTGTATTAGATTGGCGTATATTTATTAATGACTACTTTTACTGCTTTAACGACACTTCCCGGGAGAATAAACGCTTCTGATCTCGGCGATGCTTTAGAACGGCTTACACCCGAACCAATTGGAGTTGGAGTTTTCGAATTGGAAGATGGTTCGGGGCTTTGGGAGGTTGGAGCATATTTCTCGGAAAAGCCAGATGATATAAGTTTGGCTTTGCTTGCTGCTGTTTTTCAAGCTGAAGAATTTAAAATATCAGAATTGCCTCAGATTGATTGGGTTTCAAAAGTTCAGCGTTCACTAAAGCCAGTAGTTGCTGGAAGGTTTTTCGTTTATGGATCACACGATAGTGATAAAGTCCCGCCTGATTGTGAACCATTGCTTATAGAGGCATCAATGGCTTTTGGGACCGGACATCATGGGACAACTAAAGGTTGCCTGCTTGCTCTGGAGCAACTCATCACAGATGGGTTTAAGGCAAAAAATGTTATTGACGTTGGTTGTGGTACTGCAGTTTTGGCAATGGCTGCTGCGCGTATTTTCTCCGCCAATGTTATCGCCAGTGATATTGATTCTGTAGCCCATAGCGTCGCCAAAATGAACATTCTTGCAAATGGATTAGATCGAAACATTCAATGTTTTGAAGCAAGTGGATTTGCCCATGAGCAAATAAAAACCAAAAATCCTTTTGATTTGATTTTTGCAAATATATTACTTGCCCCTCTTCTTGCGATAGCAACCGATATTTTAAAGTATTCTTTGTCTGGAGGATACGTTGTGTTATCTGGTATTTTGAGTGAGCAAGCGGAATTGGTTGTCAATAAATATACTGGCGTTGGCTTCTCTCTATCCAATCAGATAGAGATTGGGGAATGGGTGACAATAATTTTCCGCAAGATTTGATTCTACTATGTCCTTCATAAAAATAAAATGTTTTGGTTTTAAATGTAAGCGTATTTGAGAATAAAATAATTCTATTTGGCATTTGTTCACGTTTCGTGCTAATATTTGAAAAAATTGAGGTGCAGGATAATGAGGGTTATAGGTATTGACCCCGGCCTTAGAAATATGGGCTGGGGATTAATAGATGTAAAGCAAAGCCGCATTACTCATGTTGCAAATGGTATTTGCAGATCAAAAGGCATAGACTTATCAGAAAGACTGCATTCCTTATTCATCCAGCTGGAAAATATTTTTGAGAATTTTAAACCCGATGTTGCTGCAGTAGAAACAACGTTTGTCAATAAGGATGGAGCTGCGACATTAAAGCTTGGCCAAGCGCGAGCAATAGCTTTGCTAGTACCAGCAAAAGCTGGTTTGGCAGTTTCTGAGTACGCTCCAAATAAAGTAAAAAAAGCCGTTGTAGGTGTGGGACATGCAGATAAAAATCAGGTTGCGCATATGGTGAAATTACAACTACCTGGCGTTGCTCTGAATGGTGTGGACGCAACGGACGCTTTAGCGATTGCCTTGTGTCATGCTCATTATGGTTACTCTCAAAATAGATATATGGTCGCAATTGAAAAGGCAGTCTCATGATAGGGCGGCTGTACGGGAAAATTGAGTATTTTTCGGAGGATCACCTACTCATTGATGTTCAAGGGGTAGGCTATGTAGTATACTGTTCAGAGAGAACACTACGATCTTTACCAGCAGTTGGCGAATATACATTTTTATATACAGATCTTTTAGTGCGCGAAGATATACTTCAGCTTTTTGGTTTTACTAGTATTGTAGAAAAAGAGTGGCACAGGCTTTTAATGACGGTCCAGGGCGTTGGTGCTAAAGCTGCATTAGCAATCATGGGTGCTTTGGGTGCTGATGGATTAAATAGGTCGATTTCAATTGGTGATTGGGCTGCTGTTAAGCAAGCAAAAGGTATAGGACCAAAGACGGCGCAAAGAGTTGTAAATGAACTTAAAGAAAAGGCACCTCAAATAATGGCAATGGCTGCTGTTTTTGGTCAATCAGCTGTAGAAAAGAAAGAGCCTATCTCTAAAGATAGTAAAGACAATGCAGATATATATTCCGGGGGCGAGATGGCCGGTATACTGGAAAGAAGTACTTCGTCTTCAGAAGAAAGACAAAAAAATCAAGCCGAAGCTTTATCAGCTTTAAAAAACTTGGGCTATAGTCCCTCCGAGGCTGCTAATGCTATCTCTCTTGCAAGCGATCTAGAAGAAACGTTATCTACGCCAGACATAATTAAGAAAGCGCTTAAGCTTCTTTCACCAAACGAAAATTGATTTTATGATTGAACAAGAACCAATTTTAAGTCCTGAAAAAAACTCGGATGATAATGATCGAGCACTACGACCTGAAAGTTTAGCAGAGTTCATTGGGCAGGCAGAAGTAAGATCGAATTTGAAGGTTTTTGTTGAATCAGCCAAAAGGCGTGGTGAAGCAATGGACCATACTCTCTTTTATGGTCCGCCAGGGCTTGGGAAAACAACATTGGCACAGATTATGAGCCGAGAGTTGGGTGTCAATTTTCGTATGACATCGGGTCCTGTGTTGGCAAAAGCGGGAGATTTAGCAGCAATATTGACAAATCTGGAAGCCAGAGACGTTTTATTTATTGACGAAGTGCATCGACTAAACCCTGCAGTGGAAGAGGTATTATATCCTGCATTGGAAGATTTTGAGTTAGATCTGGTTATCGGCGAGGGGCCTGCTGCCAGAACGGTTAGAATTGAATTGCAACCGTTCACTTTAATTGGTGCCACGACGAGACTTGGTTTGTTAACAACGCCTCTCAGAGATCGATTTGGAATTCCAACTAGATTGCAGTTTTATACAAATGAAGAGCTTTTCGAGATTGTATCTCGAAATGCGAAGAAATTAGGGGCCCCTGCAGATGTATCGGGCGCAATGGAAATCGCTAAGCGCGCTCGTGGTACACCTCGAATTGCTGGTCGGTTGTTAAGGAGAGTAGCTGATTTTGCATTGGTTGATGGGGATGGTACAATATCGAAGAAACTTGCAGATCACGCCTTAACTAGACTAGGTGTTGACTCGCTAGGTTTAGATGGCGCTGACCGGAGATATTTGAAACTTATTGCTGAACAGTATGCCGGGGGCCCGGTTGGCATAGAAACTATCAGTTCTGCTCTGTCCGAAATTAGAGACTCACTGGAAGAGGTTATTGAGCCATATCTTTTGCAACAGGGCCTTATACAACGAACTCCTCGGGGAAGAGCATTGGCTAGCGGTGGTTGGAAGCATCTTGGACTTAAGCCGCCAAGCCAATCTGACGATCTATTTCACTCCATTAACTAGTAACATTTCAGGAATTAGTGAATTGACCCCTGAAGAAGTTGAAAGTTATTTTACTAGAAATGATGGCACTTTTTTATTTGCTAGGTGGGGACGACCGGTCGCTCCCGTGGTATTTGGCTTAGACGATAATTCCTTAGCTATACTAAAAGGTGCCATTGAAGCAGTTATGTCACTTACAAATCAACAAATGAGTGAGACAGACCCAGAGCTTGGTTCGAATTTTATGTTCTTTTTTTTTAGTAATTGGCTCGAGCTTATTGAAGTACCAAATCTCGACAAATTGGTGCCAAACATGTCCACACTTGTGGAACAGCTTATAGAAGCGGAAGCAAATCAGTATAGGATTTTTCGATTTGATAATGCAGGAGCTATTCGCGGTTGTTTTGTATTTATTAAAATCGATGAAAATATAATGCAAGTGCCAGCGCAAACACTGATGTTATCACAGGTTGTACAGTCGGTTTTACTGTGGTCAGATGATGCTTTTAAAAGCGGCTCTCCCTTGTTAGTTTCTGATGATCATCATACTTTGTTGAAACCTACTGTCTCAACACTTATCAGGGTTGCCTATGATCCTACTTTGCCAGATGCCTCTAATGATAAATCTATGGCATTACGATTGTCCGCAAGAGTAACCAAAATGGTGGTTAATTGATGAAAAGAGATACTTTCCAATGCCGCGTATATTATGAAGATACTGATTTAGCCGGGATTGTTTATTACGCAAACTATTTAAAGTTTATTGAACGGGCGAGAAGTGAGTGGGTACGTAACATTGGTCTCGACCAAAATGTTCTGCGCAACGATTTTGGAATTGTTTTTGCGGTTCGGAAAGTAGAAGCGGATTATATGAAAGCGGCAAAATTTGACGATCTACTTACAATATCGACAGAATTAATAAGTAAAACACGGGTCCGACTTAAATTAAATCAGGATATTTATCGAGATAATGATCTCATATTTAAAGCCGTTTTGGATATAGTCTCCATCGATATGAGTGGCGTTTTGGTAAAATTACCAAAAGTAATTTTTGAAGTAAAACGTTTATGCTCACGCCAAGCCAAAGATGGCAAATAAATGAGCAGATAAAATGGAAAATGAAGCTTTTACTTTTTGGGCGCTTTTTGGGCGTGCGACTATCACAGTTAAAATTGTTATGATTATGTTAATTGGGTCATCATTCTGGTCATGGTCGATTATATTCAAAAAATTAATATCATTTAGGACAGCACGGACTGAAGCATCTAACTTCGACCAATCTTTCTGGTCTGGAGAGCCTTTGGATGAGCTTTTCGAAAAATTGGGGCCAGATCCAACTGGACACACGGAACGTGTTTTTGCCGCCGGTATGGTGGAGTGGGAACGAAGTCATCGGTCGGATGGAGTCATGATAGCCGGTGCGCAAGCGCGAATAGATCGTTCAATGGATGTAGCTGTAGTGCGTGAGGCTGAAGATCTGCAGTCAGGATTAACAATCCTGGCAACAATTGGGTCTACAGCTCCCTTTATCGGTTTATTTGGAACCGTATGGGGAATAATGAATGCTTTTATAGAGATTGCTGAGCAGCAGAACACTAATTTGGCAGTAGTTGCTCCAGGAATTGCTGAAGCCTTGCTCGCAACCGGACTTCGACTTTTGGCTGCCATTCCAGCTGTGATTTCTGACCGAATTGTTGCTGGGTATGAAAGTTTTGCTGATGAATTTTCAACAATTTTAAGCCGCCAATTGGATAGTTGAAATGGGTGCTGGAACAGTACAGCTGCAGACAAGTAAAAGAAATAGACGCACAAAAAGAGTTCGTCCTATGTCGGAAATTAACGTGACTCCCTTCGTCGATGTAATGTTGGTTTTACTGATAATATTTATGGTAACTGCACCCATGCTGACTGTGGGAATTCCAATAGAATTACCTAAAACTGCGGCTAATGCACTTCCCAGTGAAAATGATGTACCTCTTTCAATTACAATTTCGGCAGATAAGAAAATTGTTCTACAAGAAACAGCTATTCCGTATGAGCAACTGATACCTAAGTTATCGGCAATATCAGGTGAGCGTGAAAGTGATTTGATCTACCTTAGGGCGGATGGGTCCGTACCTTATGAGTTTGTAGCAAAAATTATGGGGGCAATAAACGGTGCTGGTTTTTCAAATGTTGGCCTGGTTACTGATGTTGGATCTCCAGATATTATGAATGTTGAGAATTAATACGAGATGCATGTTGGGCACTATATTTCAGGTGCAGCGCATCTTTCTTTTCTATTATGGCTTGTTATGGGGGATGTTTTTACCTCAAAACCGGAAGAAATCTCAATCACCTCAGTTTCTATTATTTCTGAGGAACAGTTCGCATATCAATTAGCGAAGGATAGTAACCCACAGGTAAGTGATGAAATTGATATTCTAAATCAGATTGAACCTGACCAGCTAACGAATAATCCAACCACTTCAAAAATTGATTCAGAAGTTTCAGCGGTTTCTCCGAAAGTTCCCAATACCCCCAAGTTGGAGCAAGATAAGCTTGAAATACCTGAACAGATGCAGTCTGTGTCCCCTGAATTATCCAATGAGCCAGATCAGCCAGTTTTAAATAAAGATGATCCATCAGTGGAGTCAAATCTAGAGGCCAGTGAAACCCCAAGTCCAGTGATAGCGGATAGGGTCGCATCGGTCCCAGTTATGCCGGAAAACGAGGACGCATTCAATGACGATGTAATTGAAAGCTTAAGTCAAGTTCCCACTGACGAAGAAAAGCCAGATTTAGAATTAGAAGAAAAAATGCAATCCACACGCGGAGCGACAACTGAAATAATTACTGAACCGAAAAAAAAGCCATCTGGTGCACCAAAAAGTTCACTGCGACCGAAGGGAAGACCTCAAATCCAGCCGGATAGCGAAATAAAAGATACTGATAGTGTAGATCTTGCTAACGCTGTCAGTTCCGCATTAAGCGGTATTGAAAATGAACTGGAAAATTTAGAAAGCCCAGATGTCGTTTCCAGTGAATCGCCAGGTATAGAAACGATAAATGCGTCAGTTGGGAATGCTTTACTCAAGCAAATTGAGCCTTGTTGGAATGTTGATGTTGGAAACCAAAATGCCTATGTTAAGGTTACAGTACGATTTTCGTTGGATAAAAATGGTAAAATTGAACGCAATGAAATAAAACTTATTTCAAGTGAAGGAGGAGAAGGATCAGCAGTTCGCAGTGCATTTACAAATGCAAAGAAAACAATTTTTAAGTGTCAAAAGAAATGGGATGGATTTAATTTGCAAGATTTTGATTATGCGCAATGGCAACAGATTGTCCTCACATTCAATCCAGA
>LULO01002346.1_pt1 | contig 12710 bp, 13 predicted proteins | sample 728121 | NCBI WGS metagenome assembly LULO01 (sample SAMN03860287, study PRJNA289734) | marine metagenome | biome: seawater column; feature: ocean; material: water; isolation source: Red Sea water column Station 149 - depth 50m | place: Saudi Arabia: Red Sea | collected 2011-10-15 | depth 50 m | reverse complement strand
AATCAGCTCCAAGATTACTTTTCTCGTTACTCCAGGAAGAATATTTTCAGTTAAAGGAGGCGTTAAGATTTTATTGTCGATACAACAAAAAACATTGCTTACCGCACCTTCAGTAATGAATCCATTTTCAAAAAGAATGGTCTCAAAAACTTTCTGGTGTTTCGCCTCAGATCTATAAATGACATTTGCTAATAAAGAAGTAGCCTTTATCTGACTTTTTCTCCATCTAAAATCTTCTAATAAAATTGCCTTCTCGCCAGAACTCGGAGAAAAATCTGTTTTCAGTTCATGAGAAGATACAAATATGGTTGGTGATAAATCATTACTTGGAATATGGTCTCTTACAGTGTCTGTGCCTCTAGAGATTTGGACGTAAATTACCTGGTTCAAAAATTTATTTCTAGAAATTACTTCTAGAATTGTTTCTTCAAGGTCAAATTGATCTGATAATGAATACTTTAAGGAAGATATATTTTTTTTTAATCTAGTTAGATGAGCGCCAAGTTCAAAGGGTTTTTTATTTACTGCAATAATTACTTCGTAAATTGCATCTCCAAAAAGAAAACCTCTATCAAGTGGTGAGATTTTTGCTTCTTGAAGATCTAGATATTTGTCGTTTAAAAAACAAATTGACATTAATTTATTTCATCTTGCATGAAGAAACTGTAAACATAAAACATCAAAGACTCTAAAGTTGCGATGACAATCCCTTTTCTTTGTACATTATTTACCGCAACCAAATCTACAGATTGAATGGTTTTTCCATCAACTTTGATATCTAATCTGTCTATAACTGAATCCTTCCTAACAGGTGCTTTTACACCTAAATTTTTTGATGCCTCAATTGTAAGCCTATCAAAAGTAGGTTTAGTTAATGTAACGAAGATATCCTTCTCAGGACCAAGTTCCAATTTATCTTCAATTCCGCCCCAGACATCAACTATAGATATTGGTTGGTATTTGGCGATTATTTTTTTAGTTTGATAATACTTAAAACCATAATCCAATAATCTTCTAGTATCTTGAAGTCTCGATTTTTCAGAGGCACTATTAAGGACTATCGAAATTAGCCTCATATCTGCTCTTTTGGACGAGGCAACCAAGCAATATCCTGAGTAAATTCTTTCTCGCTGTAGATTGCATATTCATCAGGAAAGTCGTTTATTAAAACTATACTTAATTTGGCTATATCTTCAGCAGTTGAATAGTGATTAACATTTGGTAAGCCTGTTGGATTGGTAAAGTTCGTATTTTTTAACTCCATTTTTTGAGCATAGTCATTCATGAGACTCGCAAAATCTTCTTGAGTTCCTGCAATATGTTCAGCTAAGGCACAAGCTGCATCATTTCCAGATTGAATAATCATGCCGCGCATCAAATCTTCTATCAAAACCTTTTTGCCTTCTTGGATGAACATTCTCGAGCCTTCCATGCGCCAACATTTTTCACTTACTGTTGTGGAGTCTTTAATGTTTAAAAATCCTTGCTTCAAATAGTCAGCTACTATGTAACTTGTCATTATTTTTGTGATGCTTGCCAACCCTGTTGAAGTTTGTGAGAATGCTACGGCAGAGAATATAAAGCTTATCAAGAAAATTTTTTTCATATTTTTACTCTATACGCATAGTCAATTTCTTGGCTCAGAAGAAAAACGGCCATCACATAAAAAGAGCTTCTATTATAACGTGATAAGACATATAAATTTTTATGGCCCAACCAAAATTCTTTATCTTCAAAATTTATTTGTAAGTATTTTTTATTTGGCAAATTGATCTTTGATGCCAGTTCCAAAGCATCTGGCTCTTTTAATGATAGTGATGTCTTGAAGTTTGAGTTCACATCATTTTTTGTGAGAGCCTCTGCTATAATGGCATTTCTTTCCCAGCCATGCTTACTCAAATAATTTGCAACGCTGCCAATTGCATCAATCGGGTTTGTTACGATATTCCTTATTCCGTCGTCATCAAAATCAATTGCATAAGATCGATAAGAGCTTGGAATAAATTGGCCATAGCCCATAGCTCCAGCATATGATCCTTTCATAACCAAAGGATCAAGTTTTTCTTCTCTAGTAAGAAGGAGAAAATGCTCTAATTGTTTAGTAAAAAATTTGCTTCGTCTCGGATAATCAAAGGCAAGAGTCGACAACGAATCTATTACTCTTTCCCTGCCAGTAATAGAGCCATAACTAGATTCAATCCCGATGATTGCTGCAATAATTTCTTTAGGAACTCCAAATTCTTTTTCTGCTTTTTCAAACTCAGGTAAAAATCTCTGCAGAAAACTTACTCCATTGTTTATTCTTATAGGCGAAATTAATCTGGATTTGTATTGAACCCAAGAAAATTTCTTCTCTGCGGGTCTATTCATAGAATTGATTATTTTTTCTCTTTTTTCAGCACTTTTGAAAATTTCTACCAAATAAGATTTTTCAAATTTATGTTTGGAAACCATTTCATCTATGAAAGACAATGTTTCATAGCTTTTTGAATAATCCATATGGATTAGAGGCACAAAAAAAACTAAAAGCAAAAGCAAACTTATTTTTTTCAAGTCGTTCTCCTTAAAGATAAAATTATACCGATAGTAATCATATTAACCACTAATGCTGTTCCACCTTGACTTATGAATGGCAAAGGCATTCCTACTACAGGAAAGATACCAACTACCATTGAAATGTTTAATGTTATGTAGGCAGCTAAAATAATTGAAAGCGTGGCTGAAACCAATTTTGCAAATTTGGAATTACTGCTTTTAGCAACATATAAGAGACGATGAATTAAAAAAGCATAAAGAAGAAAAAGTCCAAGAGCACCTAAAAATCCAAACTCCTCAACAATTACTGCAAAAATAAAATCGGTATGGCTTTCGGGGATAAAATCCAATTGGCTTTGACTACCTTCCATATAGCCCTTTCCAAAAAATTGCCCAGATCCGATGGCAATCTTTGATTGGGCAATATTCCATCCAGAACCTAAAGCGTCAGCTTCAGGACTAATAAAGGTATATATTCTCTCTTTTTGATAATCCATCAAGCTCATCCATAAGAGAGGAAGAGTTCCGATACCTCCTAAAAAACTATAAATAATAAATCTCCAAGGTAGACCAGATAAAATTATTGGCATTATTCCGGAGAGCAAAACTATCGCTGAGGTACCAAAATCTGGCTGCAGGAAAACTAAAATAAAGGCTACCAATGTCGTAACCAAGACAATTATCCAGTCGGATAATTTTATCTGTGGATTTCGTGTTAAATATGCTGCTGCAGAAATAGGTAATAAAAACCTCATTAGCTCAGAAGGTTGAAATCCAATGAAACCCAAATTTATCCATCGATTGGTGGTTCCAGAATTAGGCAAAATTAAAACCAAAACCAAAAAAAAGAAACCTATCCAAACTGCATTCAAATAAAAAGGTTCCATTTTTCTAAAATTAGACATTGCTGCTGTAATCATCAGAATTACACCAAGAAAAAAGTACATTGCTTGCCTTAAAACCAAAGTGAAGGACCCACTGGCGCTGTAAATCATCGCCAACCCAAAAAGACCCAAAAGAAAAACCGTAAGAACAATAGAATAATCAAAATTTAATAAATTTCTTCTTTTATTCAATCTGATATCTACTGAAAAACTTAATGGCTTATTCTGCATCAAATCCTCCTGTGTAAAAATTTATTGCAGATTTAACAATTGGGGCTGCAACTTCGCTACCTGATTCACCGTTTTCTATGATTACCGCTACAACTAGTTTTGGATTTTCTACTGGGCCATAGCCAACGAAAAGAGCATGATCTCGTAATGCGGGATTTTCACGAATTGCATCGTATTCTTTACCCGGAAGAATACTTTTGATTTGTGCAGTACCTGTTTTACCTGCAATAACGGCTGAATTGGCTTCAAAAACTTTATGGGCTGTTCCATTTCTCGCAGAAATCACGTCAACTAGAGCTTGTTCCATTTTTTCCCAAGCTTTTTTATCAGAAAGTTGGATTTCAGCTACTTTTTTTGGTTCAAAAGATTTTTCGTCTTCCGGCTGTATAAATTGAGGCTGATAGATTACTCCTTTGTTTGCTAGACCTGAATAAGCCATCGCTAATTGAAGTGGTGTGGCTAAAATATAACCTTGCCCTATTCCTAAATTTATTGTGTCGCCTTTGAACCAAAAATCTCCTTTGTAACCTAACTTCCATTTTTTATCGGGAAGAAGACCATTGGCTTCAAAGTCAGTTAGACCTGTTTTTTTACCAAATCCAAAACTGTCGAGCATTGGCCTTATCCCTGCTAAAGTTAAATCAAAAGCGATGGTATAAAAATATACATCAGAGGATTCTGCAATAGCTTTCCTCATATCTACTCTGCCATGTCCATTCTCTTTCCAGCCCCGATAAGGCCTTGGATCTCCCTCGACATAAAATTCACCATCGTCTTTAATTGTTTTATCCCAACTGATTACTTCGTTTTCTATTGCAGCAAGACCTACAAAAGGCTTCAAGGTTGACGCAGGAGGATATTGCCCAGAAATGGCTCTATTAAAAATTGGGCTTTCTTTATTTGAAAATAAATTTTCTACTTCGTTAGTGTCCACAATTGAATTTAATATATTTGGATTGAATGAGGGAGAGCTAATCAAAGCTCTAACCAAGCCGGTTTTTGGCTCTAAGGCTACTAGCGCACCTCTTCTGTTTTCAAAAAGCTTAAAAAGATGTTCTTGTAATTTTTGATCAATAGTTAAGTAAATATCTTTACCGTCTTCTGCTCCTTGAGTATCTAAAATCCTTACAATTTGAGTATTTTGTATTTCTGCCAACAGCTTATCTCTTTTGATTTCATCGGACGAAATATCTCCGACGTAACCTAATACATGAGCCAAGGTCTCCTTATGGAGAACATACCTTTTAAGAGTAGCTTTTACTTCGATACCTGAAATTGAATCTAGGTTTACTTTAGCTTTAGCAATCTGTTCTTCATTAAGAGCCTTCACTAAAGGAAAGGAATCAAATTTCTTTACTTTTTTTACACTCCTTGAGAAGTTTTCGTCCAAAAGTTCATAAGGCACATCTAATAAATTAGACAACTTTAAAATGGTTTCAGCAGAATCTTCAATGTAGGCTGGAGTGACGTAAAGATCTCGCTGGACAATATTCTCTGCTAATAAAGTCCCATTTCTATCATAGATGAAGCCTCTTACAGGACTAATGGGTTTTTGATAAATCCTATTTGACTCAGCTATTGTTTGATATTTATCTCCCTGAAATAAAGTTAAGTTTAAAACTTGAAAAAGTGATATTGAAAAAAGAAGAATAAAAGGTGATAAAAAAAATAAAGCCCTAGAATATTCTTCTCCTGTTTTGAATCTTTCTCTAGAAAAATTATTCATTTCAATTCAAAGCTGGATCCCAAAGACTTTCCAAATCATACAATGCTCTTGAGTCCTTAGACATAATGTTTATTACAAAGTCTCCCAAATCCAATAGGATCCATTCACTAGAATTTTGGCCCTCAACCCCACTGATGGATATCTTATTATTTTTCAAGTCTTCTAATAATTTATCTTTTATAGCCGACATGTGACGGGAAGAAGTCCCTGATGTTATGACTAAAAAGTCTGTAAAACTGTTTAATTTTGATAGATCTAAAAATATTGTATTTTGTGCTTTTATCTCCTCTAAACTATTTTGAATAATTTTTTTTGATTTTTTGGGCATTTAAATTTTATAGAGAGATTTTTTTGAGATGTATTCCAATACTTGATCATCAACCAAGTCTGTTAGGTTTTCATTGTTCTTGATTTTATGTCTAACGTCTGTTGAGGATATGTTTATCAAGTCGTTTTTTAAAATTAGGATTTTTCCATGACCAGAGAAAAAATCATCATAGTTAGTTGATATTTTACTTTCTAACTCCTTATTAAGCCCCAAACTATCATTCAATTTTCTTTCCAAGACTAAAAGCGAACACAAAGACAAAATGTTTTCCCAATTTTTCCAAGTCGTAAAGCTATGTAAAGAATCCAAACCTATAATTAGAGATAGATGTTGTTCAGGATAAATCTCTTTCAAGTGTTTAAGCGTTTCGTAAGTATAGGATTTGGTTTTATTTTTTAATTCAATATTATTTAGCTTAATATTTTTTATCTCTTTAAAGGCAATTTCCAGCATTTTTAAACGATGCTTCTCGTCAGTTTGAATATCCTTGTTATGCGGCGATGCATAGTTTGGAATAACTTGGATTTCGTCAATAATTTTTAGATCGCTAATGTATTTTAGAGATTGCGTGTGACCTTTATGAACTGGATCAAACGCTCCGCCAAAGATACCCAATCTTTTTATCATCAATTAAGATCTAAGTTGTCCTTGACCTTTAATTACAAATTTCTGACTTGTTAAACCTTCCAATCCAACAGGCCCTCTGGCATGCAACTTATCTGTGGATATTCCCACTTCTGCTCCAAGTCCATACTCAAATCCATCTGCATAACAAGTAGGAAGATTATGCATAACCGAAGAAGAGTCTACTTCATTGAAAAAAGTTTCTACCGCCGACAAATTCTCAGAAACAATAGAGTCGGTGTGGCCAGAGCCATACATATTTATGTGGGAGATTGCTGATTGAAGATCTGTAACGACTTTCACAGAAAGAATTGGGGCAAGATACTCCGTAATCCAATCTGCATCTGAAGCAGATTTAACATCAATAATTTTTTTTGTTTTTTCACAGCCTCTTAGTTCTACACCCAACTTATCTAATTCGGCTTTGATCTCTGGTAAAACTTTTGCTGCTACTTCTTCTGAAGTTAACAAAGTCTCCATCGTACCGCAGATTCCGTAACGATATGTTTTTGCGTTTACAGATATTTCTATGGCTTTTTTTAAATCAGCATCTTTATCGATGAATACATGACATAAACCTTCATAGTGTTTGAGCACAGGAATTTTGGCTTCATCAGAAACAACTTTTATTAAACTTTTTCCCCCCCTAGGGATTAATAAATCAATATCCCCTTCCCGCTTAATCATTTCACCTACAAGCTTTCTATCTTGATTTTTAATAAGCTGAATAGAGTATTTTGGCAATGATGCTTTATCCAAACCGTCTTGCATGCACTCCTCAATTACAGCATTAGAATTTGCTGCTTCAGATCCTCCTCTTAAGATACATGCATTACCAGACTTCAAGCACAATGCAGATGCGTCCGCTGTAACGTTTGGACGAGATTCATAAATTATCCCTATCACGCCCAGAGGAACACGCATTTTTGATACTTCGAAACCAGATGGCGAGGTGTGGGGTTGCTCGGTTTGACCTACCGGATCATCTAAATTTATGACTTTATCTAATCCAGAAATCATTGAATCTATTCTTTTTTCATTCAGCTCAAGTCGATCAACAAATGAATCTTGTAAGTCTTTTTGACTAGCCAATTCCATATCTATGGTATTGGCATCTATAAGCTTTGCTTTATTCTTCAACAAAAACTCTGCTGCATATTTTAGCGCGTCATTTTTTTTTGCTTTTGAAGATCTCCTTAAATCAATCTTTGCTTCTTGAGCTTGTTTGCAGATTAAATCTAACTCTGAAAGGGATGTTTTTGCACTCATGTACTGTATTATTGCAATAATTTAATTATCTGCCTATGTTCGATTCTATCCTTTCTTTTTTAGAGACAAATCCTGATTGGGTGAATTGGACTATTTTCGCGTTGATTTTTATTGAATCCCTCTTTATTGCAGGTTTGTTTACACCAGCTACATTAATTGTTCCTGGTGTTGGAGCGCTTGCGGCAACAGTCGGAATAAGTCCTTTTGAGATAACTTTTTACGCAACTATGGGAATGGTAGCTGGAGATTCCGTCAGCTATGGGTGCCCTTTACAGCAGGTTCTTTAGGAATGAATAAAAGAGTTTTTTTCCCAGTGACTACTTTGTCTGCGCCAGTATGGACTTCTTTGTATGTTTTAAGTGGCTACTTTTTGGGTGTTGCATTTATTGAATATTTTAATTATTTCTTAATTGGATTCATTCTTGTCATAACAATTTATACCGTATATAAAGATCCAATGAACTTAAGGGAGGATAAAAAAAATGACTAAAAGAGAAAGTAAAAATAAATTTTTATCTGGAAACTGGTATCCGGTAGAAGAAACATCTACAACTGAATTAAAGATTTCAGGAGAATTACCTAGAGAACTATCGGGTCTATTTCTCAGAAACGGACCGAATCCAAAAGAACCAATAAATCATGAAAATTATCATCCTTTTTTTGGCGACGGAATGATTCATGGCATAAGAGTAGAAGATGGGAAGGCTCTTTGGTATAAGAATAAATTTGTGACCTCACCTTTTGGTTTTGGTCCCAATACTCATGTGCTTAAACACGGCGAAAAAATTTATGCCTTAGTCGAGGGAGGAGTATCTCCAGTAATCATGGACTCTGAGATGAATTTTCTTGAAGAAGAGCCTTTTCCAGCAGCAGATAATAAAAGATTTACTGCCCATCCAAAAATTGATTCAGATACTGGGGAAATGCATGCCGTGAGTTACGATTTTGGGGAATACGTAAATGGATTAGGCCAAGTACATTATGTAACTGTAGATAGCAACGGCAAACTCATCAAAGATCAAATCATTGAAACACCAAGCAGACCAATGGTTCATGATTGTGCTATTACCAAAAATTATGTTCTTATTTTTGATCTGCCTGTTACGTTTAATCTTGGTAGGAGAGACGATGACAATAATCCTATTGGTGGAGATTATCCAGTGGTCTGGAATGATAAACATACTTCCAGAGTAGGATTACAAAACAAGAAAACTGATGAAATTATTTGGATAGAGGTTAATCCAGGGTTTTTATTTCACATAGTTAATTCGTATGAAGATAACAATGGTCAAGTTGTCTTAGACTTTTGTCGATACGAAAGACTGTTTGATTTTGATAATCCTCTTCCCATGGGACAAAAACCTTTTCTCACAAGATGGATTCTAGATCCAAAAACTAAAACATGTTCCGAAGAAATGTTAGATGATAGGCCTATGGAATTTTCCAGAGTTCATCCGGATTTTGATGGCAAACAACATCGTTTTGGATACTTGCTCAATGATGGAAGACTTAACAACTATTTCAAACATGATTTTGAAAAAAGTGAAACCATCGCTCATGATTTTGGCGAAAGTTGGCAAGCTGCTGAGCCGGTTTTTATTCCTAGGAAAAATGCTAAATCAGAAGATGATGGTTTTGTTGTTGGATTTGTCTATGATAAAACAACTGACTTAAGTGATTTTGTTGTTTTGGATGCTCAGAATTTTTCAGATGCGCCCCTAGCCAGAGTAACCTTGCCTCAAAGAGTACCTTTTGGATTTCACGGAAGTTGGATAAATTTAGATTAAATTCTTTCTAAAATGGCTTGATGGATACCATCAAATGAGCCATTAGATAAACAAATTAAGTGAGTATTGTCTAAATCCAAGCTAGAAAGCTTTCTTAAAAATTCTTGCGTAGTGGAACATGCTTCGATATTTTTACTTCCGCGCTCTAGAGCAGAGATTTGCTTCTTATCTTTTGAAAAAATAAAGACTTGATCGGCTGAAGCTACGGCCTTTGGAATTTTTTTGTCATGATATCCTGAAAGCATCGTATTGGACCGCATTTCCAAAAGGCAAATTATCTTCTCACTTCCAACTTTTTTTCTTAAGCCCTCAAGAGTGTATTTAATTGCAGTCGGATGGTGTGCGAAGTCGTCGTAAACTTTGACGCTGCTTTTATCCCCAACCAGATCCATTCTTCTTGTTACTCCTTTAAACTTGGAGAGTGACTCTGCAATATCCCTTGATTTCAAGCCTAAGGATTTACAAACAAGATAACTGGCTAATCCGTTTTGTAGACTATGCTCGCCAATAGACGACCAACTTATAGACGCTTTTTTCTTTTTGTCTTTAAAAATATCAAATTTAGAGGAATCTGCCTTAACTTTCTTGGCATGCCAGCCTCTGGCAAATTTAGTATTGAAAGGAAGGCTTTGACTGTAAAAACCCATTTTCATAACATTTTTAATATTGATGTTATGCTCAGGAAAAATTAACGTTGATTTGGAAGACATCAATCTCAATAGGTGATGAAATTGCTTTTTAATATCACTCAAGCTACTAAAAATATCAGCATGATCAAACTCAAGATTATTGATTAGAAGAGTTTTAGGATGATAGTGAATAAATTTTGATCTTTTATCAAAAAAAGCAGTGTCATACTCGTCAGCCTCTATGACAAAAAACTCATGAGTTCCTAATGAAGCAGTTGCATCTAAATCCTTCGCTCTTCCAGCAATTAAGTAACCGCAATCTACTCCATTATCTAGAAGTACTTTTGTCACCATTGAGGATACAGAGGTTTTGCCATGAGTTCCGCTTATAGCTACCACATGTCTCTTGGCTAATAAGTATTTTGATAAAAACTCTGGACCAGAAATGAAGTCTATACCTTTATTAAGTATTTCTTCGATCATGGGGTTACCACGCGCTATAACATTTCCCACAACAACCAAATCAACATCTTTGGGTAAATTTTTTGGATTGTATCCTTCATCAATCGTAATGCCATTTGAAAGTAAGACTTGGTCCATAGGAGGATATACATTCTCGTCACAGCCAGAAACTTTAATGCCTTTTTCAGCTGCCAACTGCGCAAGTCCGCCCATAAAAGTTCCGCAAATACCTAAAACATATATTTTCATCTGATGATTATATCCTTTTCCCACACAACCTTTTTTCAGTTATATTGCCTCAATGACAAAAGTTAAAAACGCCTTCTATGCTCAATCAGGCGGAGTAACAGCTGTGATAAATGCATCTGCATGTGGTGTCATTGAAACTGTAAATAAATCAAAAAAAATTCACAAGGTGCTTGCTGGGGAGAATGGCATCCTTGGTGCTTTAAATGAAGAACTTATAGATACTTCCAAAGAAACTAAATCGAATATTGCAAAACTGAAACAAACTCCCGGTGGAGCATTTGGTTCTTGCAGATTTAAATTACAGGATCCAATAAAGCAAAAGAAAGAATATGAGAGATTGTTTGAAGTTTTTGCTGCGCATAATATTGAATATTTTTTTTATAACGGGGGAGGAGACAGTCAAGATACTACTTTTAAGGTATCTGAAATGGCAAAAAAACTAAAGTTTCCATTGAAATGTGTTGGGATACCAAAAACGGTTGATAATGATTTGCCTTATACAGACTGCTCACCTGGCTTTGGTTCAGTTGCAAAATACATTGCTACTTCAACTTTAGAAGCCGGACTTGACGTGAAAAGCATGGCTGAAACATCAACGAAAGTTTTCATTTTAGAAGTCATGGGAAGACATGCAGGATGGATTGCTGCAGCATCCTGTTTAGCTGCAACTAAAGCAGGTGATCCGCCTCATATTATTTTGCTGCCCGAAGTGCCTTTTGAGAAAACTAAATTTATTACTCAGATTTATTACTCAGGTCAAACAAACTGTTAGAGAGCAAGGCTATTGTGTCATTGTTGCTTCAGAAGGTACTCAAACAAAAAATGGGAAGTTTTTAGCAGACTCAGGGTTAACAGACGCTTTTGGTCACAAACAGCTTGGAGGAGTAGCTCCTGTTTTAGCTGGAATGATTTCAAAGATTGGATTAAAAAATCATTGGGCAGTAGCAGATTATCTACAGCGCTCAGCAAGACACATAGCATCAAAAACCGATCTAGATCAGGCTTATGCTGTTGGAGAACATGCGGTGAAACTAGCTATTGCTGGAAAGACAGCTCTAATGCCAATTATTAAAAGAACAAGTGATTCACCTTATAAATGGAAAATAGCAACTGCGCCTCTAAAAAATGTGGCTAACATTGAAAAAACTATGCCTAAAAAATTTATTTCTAAAAATGGTTTTGAAATTACTCAAGCAGGAAAAACATATTTAAGTCCTCTTATAAAAGGAGAGGCACCAATAAAATATGTAAATGGCCTTCCTGATATTGCTGAACTAAAAAAGATAAAAGTAAAAAAGAGATTAAGTTAACTTATTTCTTTATCTTTTTTACTATTCCAGAAAAACTAAAAACAATTTCCCCTTCACATTCAATGTAGCCTTGTCCAAAAGCAAGACTCCTTGTCTCTTTGGTAATCGTAGTAAATATTTCTACCAAGGAGCCAACCTTTGCAGGAGCTACAAATTCCGATCTAAAACTTATGGTTGCTGCATAATTTTCTTTTGATTCCATCGCAACAGAGCACAAACAGTAATCTGCAATGCTCATCAACATTCCCCCATGAGCAACTCCACCAGAATTTCCGTTTTCAGGTCTTACCCAAAAAGCCATTATCAAATCTCCTGCATCATTTCTTTTGTAAAAACCTTGGCCAATATTCGCAATATGATCTTCGGTTTGATTAAGACTTTCGTAACCTTTAGGGGTAGAAAATTTTTTTGCCGTCATGATGATGATTTTAACTCAATGTGTATAATTATCCTTTCATTATGGATTTTAAATTAACTGCAGAACAATTAGAGTTGCAAAAAGTCGCAAGAGATTTTGCTCAAAAAGAATTAACAGTACTGGCTGATGAAATGGAAGAATCAGCAAACCCTGTACCAAAGGATGTGCTGAAAAAAATTGGTGAATTGGGTTTTTTAGGAATCAATACACCAACAGAGTATGGTGGACTTGGGCTTTCCAATCTTGATGCCATCATAG
>LULO01000985.1_pt1 | contig 12714 bp, 11 predicted proteins | sample 728121 | NCBI WGS metagenome assembly LULO01 (sample SAMN03860287, study PRJNA289734) | marine metagenome | biome: seawater column; feature: ocean; material: water; isolation source: Red Sea water column Station 149 - depth 50m | place: Saudi Arabia: Red Sea | collected 2011-10-15 | depth 50 m | reverse complement strand
CAAAGTTTACATCTTTTAATAATTTTTGTAGATCACCAAGCCGTACGTTTGTGTTCACAACACCCAGCCTTAATAGCTCACGATACCTAGTGTTATCTAACCTAGCCCCAGGTATTTGAAGAGCACCGTACGCTTCTTTAAAAGCTTTAACCATATCATCAGGGCCAACTGTCAACCCTGGTATAATACCATTGGCTGCAGCAAAGGCTCCGGCAGATATAAAGTTACGCGCATGTGTGATAGGACTTAAAACTGTTTTTGCAAGTTGTGATGTTGCTTTGGGATATAGAATAAAGTTTTGATACAACTGAAACAGACTGGACTTATCTCTTGCAATCATGGCTGTTTCTTCTATGGCCTCTGCTACTCCACGTTCCGCGTACAGTCCATCAAGAGGATTGACTATGCCAGCCTCTTCAGTTCTGCTTGGATCTAATTCTATTTTTTTTATATTTTTACCAAGATCATTTATAGCTTCTAGTTCTGTTTCTCTAAACATACCACGCAACGCAGCTGGTATTTCTTCACCAGGGTTCTCCGCTATAAATTTAGCTCTCTTCTCTAATATTTCTTGGTTGCTTTTATTTAATGTTTGAAAAAGTTGATTACGTCTTGTTAATAAGGACAACCTGTTTGTGCCTGTGAGAATAGTTTGTAGTGGGTCCTCAACTTTACCAAGAAGTTCCTCAACAACTTGTTTTGCATCATCGGTCAGTGACTCTAACGGCAATGTTTTTGGTGGTGTCTCAAGCTCGGACAACGTTGTTTTGTTTACAAAAAAGTCTGGTGCGTTGAAATAAACACCCGATGTTTTCTCAGCCTTTGTTGCAATCGCTTTTGGTGGTCTTGCCGTTCGTATTAATTCGTTGACATAATACTCAGCTTGTTCTCTTTCTAATTTTACGCCTTTATCTGCAGCAGACTCTGTAAATAATTTTATCATTTTTTCTACAGCTTGTTCTGTGGGCTTATAATTAAGCATTGGTATGACAGATTTGTTTCTAAATATATCGTAAGTAGATCCAAGATAATCTTTAAATTTTTTACCAAAGATTGGAGCAAATTCTGTAAGCGCATCTTTACCCATTGCTGTGCCTAGGTCATCAAACATAAGCTGCCAGCCAGCTCTAATGTTGTAAAATTCGTTTATGACACCCTCAACATCTTTTCTACTGCCACCTTTTTTGTACATCATGTCTGTTATTTCTTCGACTAATTTTTTGTCCATAAGACCAAACTCTGTTTTACCTGTCTCAGAGCTTATTCTGTAGTCACCTGACAACAGTGTATCATTAAGTTTAGACATGAATTCACGACGACCCTCGTTTCCAAGTTTATTAAATGGGTTTTTTACAAACGGAAATATGGCATCTATGTGTCTGTCCAGGTTCCTAGATATCTCCTCTGCTCTGTTAATATCACTACGTCTAAGTCCTAGATTCTCTCTTTCTATATCAAAAAACTCTTGTGTCTTTTTACCTCTTGGTCGTAGATATGCAAAAAACTTATCTATGGCATCGTTGTTTGACTCAAGTTCGTTTCTTCTTCTAATTAAAGATTTTATTGATGAGCCTAGCCCACCAACTGCACCGATTAATAATGATGAGTCTAAACCAAACTTCATTCTGTTTGCCACCTCTCTAGCGGCACTGTCTTCATCGTTTGGTTTAAGTTGTGTTGGTCCACCAAACATGTCACCAATAGTTCCCACGTGTTCAGGATCACCTACAAATATCATATCAGACACGCCAGCAGCTCCCGCTCCACCAAGTGTTGCGAACAATCTACCCTTTGCATTAAGTGATGTCTTAAATCTTTCTTGAAGTTTTGGATCTGTTAGTCTGAAATAGTTACCGTTCTTTTTATGTAACATTGCTTTAGTCGCTAGATCGGCACCTTTTTTAAATGCGAAACCACCAGGCACACCAAGATTTACCATGATACGTGTAAGGTCACCGGCAAAAGTTTGTTCTGCTTTTTCATCAAATGTTGTTAGATCGTCAAAATATTTTTCTACTTTAGCCGCGTTACTCGTTCCAAAACCCATGTCTAGTAGAGCAGCACCCAATGTGAATGCACCTTTTGGTATATCAATTAAACCAGCGCCCACACCAGCCAACATGGATTCTAATGTGCCAACTTTACTGACACGATCATCTAAGTTTAAACCACCTTTGCTACTTGTAAGACCACCGATTGACATGTCAACGCGGTCTTCTTTATTTACACTACCCCCATCTTTCATACCTGTTTTTGCTCCAGGTGTAGTCCCTACTCTACCTTGAAACAGATTAATTAATTTAGAAACACTTTCTGGTGTGCCACCAATGTATTTTATTTTTTGATTGACTGGGTCTCTATAGATAGTTTCAACTCTAAGATCTCTCATAATTCTATCTATTTCTTTTATTTGTCTAGTGTTGTATTCTAAGTCAACAAAGTATTGATCCTCTGTATAATTTGGAGTTGTGCCTCTTCTTTCAACAATGTCTTTTCGTTGATTTAAAAGTTTTTGTAAGTTTGTTTCGTTAGTTCTATGAGCAGCGTTTCTCTTTGATGTTGTAACAAAACTCTTTTTTAAATAACCAGAATCAGTAAATAAATCACGATCAACGCCTTTTTTAATATCAATAGCATCTACAGAAAAATCAGAGTCACGCATCGCTTTCATTTGCGCGTGCCCACCTTGTAATCTTTGTGGATTATCAACGTTTAAAACTTTTTTAGCTTTACTTTTAAGGGCAGGTGACATTTTTGCTTGACCTGTTGCAACGGACGATAAACCAACTCTTTGTCTTAATTGTGTTTGTGGCTCACCTATTACCCCGGTACCCGCTCCTTTTTTAAACTCTAAGTCTTTTACTAAATTAGTTTTAGTAAATCTATGTCCGGTCGCTGATTTAAATTTTTCGGGGTCTGGAGATAAAAGTTTATTAAATGTCCCTTTTGTAGGAATATCTCCCTCTATTTCAACATAACGATTATAAAAATCGGTAATAATTTTTTTCTTTTGTTCGTTAAGTGTTTGATCTTTTCTTGGATTAGACGGCACCTTACCTGCTCGTCTAGGTATTTTTTTAGGATCAATTAAATTTTGTAGTTTTTGATAAGCTTTTCTGCCCGCATTTACTGTTGCTTTTGCTACTTTAATTTTAGCCACAATAGTTCCTAACTCTTAGCGAATTGTTTTGCTACCTCTGGGTCGTTTGTGGCTTTAGTTTCTGGTGGCGTAGCACTATTAACAGCTATGAATACAGTGCCATATCTTGTTTTAGGATCCACATACACGCCAGCCCCTGCAGTGCTTAATGCATCTTTGTCAACTTCACCCTTGTCATCTTCAGGTAATACTCTTGATATGCCAAACTTACGAGCCGTTATCACTTGATTAATTTGTTCTGCTGTGTCGAACTGACCAGTTGCAGCTAATTCAGCAAATAATGCTTCGTCTTGTTGACGACTTGCTATGTCCTCACCAATCGCTAGTTGTGCTGCTGCACCACGCGCTGCTTGATCTGCTTCTTGTTGTGCTGCTCTTGCTTGTGCTAGTGGTTCATTAAATGCTGCTGCAGCTCCACCATATCCCTCACCAGCCATGAGTGCTGATCCAGCTGCAATAGCCGCATCACCAAGAGTTGCTAGTTTATTAGTGTTGTCTTCACCTCTTATAAGATCTTGATACATGGCCATGGCTGCCTCTAATTCTTCTCTTTGTCTTTGAGATGCACGTTCAGATAATTCATCAACCGTTATACCAGGTTCTATTGAGTCTTTATCTCCCAACTCAAGTTGTGTTTTTTCTCTATCCGGTAAAGTTCCAGCTGCTTTTCTAATTAAATCAGGAATTGTAACAGCTTGGAAGTAATCAGGATCTTCTTTCATTGATTCAATAATAGTATCGGCAGCTATACCACCTATCTCACCTATCGCACCTACGCCTGTAAGAGCAGGTAAAAATTCAACCACGCCTCTGGCAGTGTCTAAACCTTTTTCAAAATCGGTAGCTGTTTTTCTTTCTTCTTCAGTCATTCTTGGACCACCTAAAAGAGACGCTGCAGCGAACGGAGTTCCAACTCCACCAACTGTTTCTAGTCCTCTAAAAAATTGTCTAGTGCCACCAGCTCTCATAATAGCTTCTAGAGCCTCTGGAGTAATATCATCAGCTTTAGTTCCTGCTTTTACTAATTTAGCCGCTGCGGCTTTTCTAGCAGCATCAAGGCCTTTTTGACCTGATTGACCAAATCTTAAATAATTCATTATAGGTGTCATTGGGTTTTTAAGTCTACCAGCTGCCGCCGCAGCTCTAGCAGCAGCTATTATACCACCAAGAATTGCGTGCTGTCTTGGCTTACCATCAGGCCCTGGTTTTACAACCGGACCACCTTGATTAAAAGACAGACCAGATGTTAGACCGGTGCCGTGTGCACTAGCTGACCCACCTAGCTTAAACATCTTTCTTCTAAGTGCCACGTTGCCTCCACCAGCGTATGGTGCAGGTGAATATAAAGATGGTCTTTGTTGTTGACCCATCATCATTTGTTGTAAAGCCATGTTGTATTGATCTTGTTGATCTTGTTGCTGTTGCATCATCGCCATGTTAGCTGCGTTCTGTGCTTGTTTTGCTTCAGCTCTACCCATCATTTCTGATTGTAGTGCGCCAATAGCTCCTGTTTCTGGTAATTTAACTTTACCAGACACCAAAGCTGCCGCCGGACTGATTGGTGCAAATTTATCTAAACTTCCTGATACTGATGATCCCATAATTACCTCGGCATTCCATAACCAAATAAGCCACCTAAGTTTGCAAGTATACCACTACCCACTAGGCCTGCACCTAGAGCTGATTGCATACCTGTTGGTCCAGGCGCTGTTGTTGTTCCAATAGTTGTGCCCCCTGGGTATCCACCCATGAGCGATGCAAGTTGTCCACCGACAAATCCCATTTGTTCGTACGGTGCATACTGTGCTAGTTTGTTTCTTTGTGAAATAGCATCTAATCCTGCTTGTTGATATTTCTGTTGTTGATCACCAAAGCTACTTAGTATTCCAAATTGTTGTGCACCAAACTGTGGTATTGCTTGTGCCACTTGCATATTAGCTTGTAGTGCTTGTTGGAAAGGTGACATCTGTGATTGTGCTAATGCACCTTGACTTTGTGCCACTTGACCAAGAGCTTGCATATCTCCTGTTGCAAGAGCCGCAGCTTGTGATCCTAAACCTGCTTGTTGTTGTGCTGCTTGTTGTAATAATTGTTGATTTTGTGCTGCTTGTCCCATGGTTGCTTGACCAAGTCCCATTCTTTGTTGTTGTGCTTGTGCTGCTGCAGCCTGTGCTCCAGCAAAACCTTGTTGTCTAAGACCAGCCAGTGTTGATGCTAAACCTCTTGCACCTTGTGCTGCCAGTTCACCTTGTGCGACACCAAACCTGCCACCACCAAATGCAGAACCAGCACCTGCTCCAAGCTGTGCTTGTTGTCTTTGTAGTTCTGCTTCAAAATCTGCTCTAGTCGCATCAATCACCTCTTGTTGATACGGTGACATAAATTGTTCGTAAGCTCGTGGTCCTGTTAAATCTCTTGCCGCTTGAAAGTCCGCGGTCCCCGCTCCTTGACCAGCTAACGCCGCTAATTGTGCAGCATTTGCAGCGCCGCTGGCCGCTTGCATAAATGGTGAAGCCGCCGCACTAGCACTTAATCCTTGCGCCAGCGCTTGTTGTTGATCTAATGCACTTTGTGCTTGACCAAGAGCGCCTGCTCCAGCACCTTGAATCTGTCCTGCAGCTGTTCCTGCTGCATCTAAAAATGGCTGATAAGCCCCGATCCCCGTTCCTGTGACCGCGCCTGTTGCTGGGTTATAATCAAACCCTTGTCCTCTTAATCCTGAAACTATTGCTGCTTGTTGTAATTGGTTTTGTGCTGCGACTCTCGGTGCAAATGTATCTGTCTGTATGTTACCAGACAGCATACCCATAAGTTGTGGTGTAAATAATGATAAAGCCGCTTCTATCGATGGTGACGATAGTTGTTGTGTGGTCTGTGTGCCGCTGGTCTGCTGCGGTGGTGGTGACTTAGATCCCATTATACTTTAGACTCCAAATTATTCATTAAATCATACATTCTTTGTGCGCCTACGTTTACATTACCGTCACCCGCACCTCTGACAGCATCAGCTGTCATAACAAATTCATTTTTGGCTAACATTGCCGGCACGTCGTCTTTTCTCTCTCTTGCACCCATAGGTATAAATCCTCCGCCACGGCCATCTATTTGCATACCGTTTGGTATACGTTCAGTTTGTGGCACGCTACCACCCATTGCCATTGGCATCATGTCATCTATCATTTCTTCTATTTGTATAACTTCATCGTTTGACAAACGATCTAATGGTTTACCAAATTTTTCAAGTGCTAGATTCTCCATCATGTCAGAGCGTTCTGCCATTGGATCTGGAGCTGATGTATTATATCTCTTTGCTCTATCTCTTTTTCCATCTCTTCAATTGCTTCTTTTCTTTTCTTTGGTTTAATAGATCCACCATCTTTTGCAAACCTAGTAAGGCCTGAATAATTTAAACCAGGAAACATAGGTCTCCTTCTTCTTTGAAATGGGTTTGTAATTGTTTCATACTCACCGCCGTACTGTGATAACATTGGTCCAACTATTGTATTTAATTGTTCATCGGTGTATGCACCACCCATCATTCTGTTCATTTCTCTTGCTAAATCGTATTGTGCTTGTGCATCCACACCTAAATTCTTTTGTGCTTCTGTTTGTGGTTTACCCCTCATGGCTAATGCGGCCGATCCTAAACCACCATAAGTTGCAAGTCCTTTTGCGGTAAGAGGGTTTTTTAAACCAAACATAATACCTTTTGCCAGTGTTCCTGATAAAGGTGCAAAAGCTCCTCCTGTGCCAAGAATACCTGCTGTTGGAGCAACCGTAGCTTTTGCAATAGGTAGTAAAGTACCACCAGCTCCTGTGGCTGCTGCACTTGCAGGTAATGTTGAAGCGATACCTTTTCCAAATAAAGCGCCCCCTGCTGCTGTGCCTTTCATTGCTCCTGCAAGAGCAGGACCACCTAAAGCTATTGCTGCTAAAGGCAATAATACCTTTGGTCTAGCTATTTTCTTTACTAATCTTTTTACCGAACCCATTATAAATGATACTCCCTAGTTGTAAGTTTTACATGGCTACGAATTAAACCATTGTCTGCAAGACGCAACCATTGTACTGGTTTACCAACGCCTATTAGATGTGTGAAGAAAGTTCTGTAGTATAGCATAGCCTCGTTATGTTTCCTTTTAAAGATAGAATCGATGACCCACAAGTTTTCTCCGCTGTTCCAATCATCGAAACCAATCTCTCTAGTTTCTAAAAATTTTTGCTCGGCCTCTTTACTCAAGAATGCCCAGTTTCTAAAACCATATAAACCATCTTCGTCTCTGTGCACTTTGCATTGTCCTAATACTATTGATGGATATATGTGATAAAATATGTCTTTGACCTTTACACCGTTCCATACTGGATAATCATCTTTGTATAAGTCTATGACTTCCAATATGTCGTCTATGTCATTCATATTTTATGCAAGAATTAATCTTGTTATTCGCCGGACTCTGACCCCATTGGTGGCATCTCAATAACTTTTACAGTTATGTCTTTTGCCATTTGTTCTGCCCATGGTTTGCCACAGTCGTTGCAGGTTCCAGTCGCCTGTTCTTCTGAATCTACCTCATTATCGCAATTTTTACAATAAATTCGTTGATATACTTCAGGCTGCACAACAGTTATGATTTGACCGTTTTCCTGTTTGTATTCTGTCTTTTTGCCCTCTCGGACTAGTTTCATCGCCATTATGTTATCTCCAATACTGATAATAATACATGTAATCTATTTGCAGTGCCAGCGGTAGCTTTAACTTCATCACCCTCTTGTAGCACCAATGGCTGTGATAGAAGCTCCACGGTCCCTTTTGCGCCAATCGCTTTGTCTTTAAACACGCTAAATACAGGGTCACCAGACACATTATCTCTTGTTATGGTAATAGTAATCGTGTCCGCGTTATCGCTGTCCTCACTAACAAGTATAGACTTTACAAGGGCTGTAGTAGAATCTGTGGGTGGCACAGCCGTGTCATCTGTGATTGGCACCTTGTATATTTGTGTAGCACTTGTTGTTGTTAGATCAACTGCTTTTAATAAAAATGTATCAGCCAAGATAAAAACTCCTTGCTAGTGTTTCGTCTTTTGTTGCTTGTTCGTAAGAAAAGTTTAATTGTGTAATAATCTGATCAAGTTCTCGAATTAGTGTATCAAACTGTGTTCTATCATACTCTTCTGTTGCACTTGGTAATCGTCCAATAGTTATCTTTGCCATTATCGTCCTCCATCTGGTTTAACATCTAATCTTAGTGTGCCAAATCTCCACTTGTCACCAATCGCTGTGCTAGAGATTACTATGTTTGCTTGTCTTGCTCGACCACGCGTATCTATCTTTGTAGTTGTAGGTGTCACTGTAGATCTGTCAACTCTAACATTTGTATAATTTGTAACTTTTTTATTTGTTGCGTGTGTGGTTGCAGTGCTACCGCTAGCAGCTCTGCCAATACCACCTAACACACCCGTTGTTGTGTTGTTTGATGTGTATGTAATAAGTTCTGTACCAATAAGTATCGTGCCTTCTGACGGAAAGTTTGCAGATTTTTTAAGCGTGATGTCACTGGTTGATGACGTGCTAGATATAGCAGTCTTCAAAGCAGTGGTGCTTGTTGTTTGTGAAAAATCTTTAAAGGTTAACAATACTTCTGCACTACCTTCTTGGTCTTTAAAATCAGGTATGTATCTAGAAATAGATAAAACTCTTTCTCCGTCCTCTATGTCAAAATCACCAGACTGCAAGAAACATTCCATAGCTTCCGTGTCATTGTTTGTGCCCTCTTCATGTTGATAGATAATACTAGAACCATCCGTTGCACCTAACACGGTTGGTGTGTCACCAGTTACAGTTGGGCTGTATTCCGTTGCATACGGAACTTGATAAACACCATAGTCTAACCAAGTTGTTCTAGCCAAAGAGTTTGTGTACCACGTGCCTTCAACATAATTGTATGTGACGTTTCTATCTATAAAGTCAGAGTCTTGACTTGCATAAAACCACGTAATCTCGTTGAAGTCAGAGTTTAATCCTGCATACACGAGTGGTTGCTGTGTAATACTAAAATCGTCAAACACATAGTCTTGCACAGGACAAGGTATCTTTCTAACTGCACCATCAAACATGTAGAACGATTGTTGACTCATCCAGAATGTCGTACCATTTACATCGACAGCTGCGTATGGTGATACCGCTCCACAGTTAGATGCTAGTTGTGTCAAACCAAAAATAAAAGGCGGTCCTATAAACTGTAATTGATGTAGTGATGTGTCAGTCCATATTAGAATACCACCACGAGATCTTAATGTTGTAATAATTTTAGAACCATCTTGTATTCTAAAAGAGCCAGCTGTGTTTGTAGAGGCAGGTGACCACGTGGATGTATCTTCTTGTGATGAAAAACGTAAAAATAAATCATCTTGTGATGTTGTGCTACCTATTGTTGTCTCCGTGCCCATTAATATGACATGTCTATCAGGTGTAGATAATATTAAATGTCTTGATGCAGTTGGTGCATTTGCATGCACAACAGCTGCACGTGTGGTGACACCACCAGATTTGTCCCATTTAAATAGTTTACCATTGCTTTGCAGTGCTAGTAAATCCTCACCAAAGTTTTCAAACACCCAGTATCTAGAGTCAAGAACTGTTTCTGATGACGAAGCTGCCTCGTTCCAACTTGTTGCATTTATACTGGTATCAGACGCATCAAATATAATTGTAACAGTTGTATTGTCTGCGTGTGTCGCTGCATCGTGACTACCTGCAGACACTGCAGTTGTACCTTCATTAGTTGTTAAACCTCTTGTAACTGTCAGTGTGTTGCTTGATACACCAGTTACTTTCATGATCTCTTGGTCAACCAAAATGTAGTCACCGTTTGCAAATTTACTGCCATCATCAACATCAACACCTGTCTCTGTTGCATCCAATGCCTCGTTAAGCTGGTCTGTAATTCTACCTGTATCAGCTATACCATTCCATGCATCGACACCCCGTTGCACCTGAGCTGGCGTTGCTTGAATGTGTAACTGTGTACACACTAGAGCTTGTAACAGATGTGATCTCAAACTCTGCGTTCATGTCCAGTCCACCAACAGCATCTGCATTAGAGAATGTCACAAAATCCCCGGCGCTCGCTCCATGACCCGCGTCTGTCACAGTCACAATTGGTGATCCACTAGTTGTTACAAACGGATTTGTAAGATTGTCATCTGTTGCACGAACAGGTGTGATGTCATGCACTGCACCCTCTGTGTATATGTACAATTTTTTATCTGTGCCTAAAGCCAAAAACCTCGTTCCGTCAAGCGCTGACCATGCAAACTGTGCACGCACTGCACCGTATAATTTATTTGAAATTAATTTTATCCAACCACCAATCTTTTCTGGTTGTCCATAACGAAAACGAATATTTTCTCCGTCAATCCATTTGTTTTCTGCACCGTATGGTGTGCTTTGTTTATCAAAACCTGGTGCAAATTTTACTGTGGCCAGTGGCATTATACTATCCTCACAAATTGATAACTTATTGAACCTGCACCACCACTACCAGCTATGGTGTGAGCTCTCCCAGTACTACTGTTAAATGTTGTTTGTGAAGCACCACCACCTCCACCTCCACCAGTTCCTCCGTTTGACCCATTGGTTCCAGTGCCTGATGAAGATCCACCAGTTCCTGCGTTGCTACCCGCTCCATTATTACCACCAGCTTTACCGTCAATTCTACAGTTATCACCACTACAGTTTGCGCCTATAGTTCCGTTGTTACCATCCGCTAATGTGCCAGAAGAAACACTCGCACCTGATGTGGTTGTGCCGGAACTTAATATTGTAGCACTACTAGCTGATCCTCCTAGACCTTGACCATGACTAACTAAAGGACCTTGAACACCACCGTTGGATGATGTTGCTCCTGTCCCACCACCTAAACTTAATATTGTTGATCCGTTTGCTCTAACCACAGTTGTTGCTCCACCTGTGCCACCGCTTGCGTTATAAGTAAAACCGGTAAACTGGTTTCCAGCAGACCCACCTGAACCAACAGATATGGTTAATGTTTCACCACCTGTAACTGTTAAATAAAGACCAGCAGCATATGCGCCACCACCGCCTCCACCACCAGAAGACTCACCACCGGCTTTATCATATTCAAAACCTTTTGCACCTCCACCACCAGCACCAAAAGCCTCAATTATATAAATTGCATTTGCATCAGCAGGAACTGACACTGAACCCGTTGCTGATGACGCCGATGTGCTTGAAAATTTTGTAGTGTCAAAAAAATCAGAAAAAGAAATTGCACCAGAACTTGGTATGGCATTACCATCACCGTCTGCTGCTCCAGAATAAACTAACGATCCTGCAGAATAATATTCTGATAATGCATTAGGCTGAGAGCCACCCCACTCCGCAACGATTTCTGTGGTATTTAGTGAGCCGCTAGATTTGATAGTCATTACTTAGACTCCTTTAGCTTCTCTACCTCTGCTTTCAATTCTTTTATGGCTTCTATTAATATGCCTACCATGTTGCCGTATGCAACAGATTTGTATTCACCGTCTTTTACAACTTCAGGTAGAATATTTTCAATCTCTTGTGCAATAACCCCGGTCCCCGCTTCACCGTTATTTCTCTTGAAGTATACACCACGCATATCGGATACTTTAGCTAGAGCGCCCTCTATTGTTTCAATATCATGTTTGATTCGCATGTCAGAGAAAGCTGTAATGTCTGCACCGGCTGTGATGCTATTATTGAATGTTGCTGCCCCTGCAGCTGACATGTCAAGAGTTAGAGCTGTTATTGTTGAACCACCGTCACTACCTTTAAATATCATGTCCTGATCACTGATACTAGATTTAATTATAAAGTCAGATGAATCATTCTCAAAAGCACCAATCTGCGTTCCGCCATCTAAGAAATTTATACCAGCTCCGTCAGCATCTAAATTAATATCACCAGCAACATCAATTGTTAAACTACCAGATGATAAATCTATTTCTGTGCCATCGATTGTTATGTTGTCAACAACGACACCATTGTTAGATGTAATCGCACCAGTGAATGCAGATGTGCCTGATACTGACAGTGTCCCTGTCACAGAAATACCTGCACTAGAAGTAGCAAGACGAGCTGTGTTGTCGTGATTCAAAGTTACAGCACCATCAGATACAAAGCTTGCCATGGTCTCTGAACTTGCTTCATCTTTTATGTTGACTGTGCCTGCGTTAATATCAAGTGCACCTGTGCTGCACGTGATGTCACCCACACTACCAGAGTGTGTAATTTGTAAATCGTCATCAGCTGCAATCTTAATAATCGCACCATCAGTTAATAAATCTAAGTTGCCGTCAACTGTTGGGTTTTTAAACCTGTATGCAAATTGTTCGTATGTAAAAGTTGCCATTAGTGATACTTAAGCCTCCATCCAAAATCTGAGTCTTGATAGACAAGTGCAAAACCTGCATTGTTTGTATCAACGACCATTTCGTCCCCTGCAGTTTGTGCCATAATTTTTTCACTGCCTGGTTCTATTGTTAAATTGTTTGTATCAAATGTGC